>Ga0307486_1001179_pt1 | contig 20773 bp, 16 predicted proteins | sample CBIW02metaG_FD_203663 | JGI IMG/M metagenome (GOLD analysis project Ga0307486, IMG submission 203663) | Sea-ice brine microbial communities from Beaufort Sea near Barrow, Alaska, United States - CBIW 0.2 | ecosystem: Environmental > Aquatic > Marine > Coastal | place: USA: Alaska | collected...
TCGACGACCTCAAAGCCGTAGGACGCATCCACGACCTCACTATTGTCGAAGCCGAAGAGATTGAGGTTCGCGACATCGTGCTGATTGAGGCTGCACCCGAGGGTTCGGCGAACGCCTAAAAAACCGCTCTCCTGACGTAACCGTGGGTCCGTTTGGAGCGCCTTAACGACCGCACGCCGCTCTCCGCCTAGGTTTCTAACTGTCAAAGGTAAGAAACTCGGGAACGGAAAAAGCGGCGTGCGAACTCTAAGAATATGGCGAACCCTGGCTGGGCAACCCCGGCCGAGGTCTTCCAAGAACTATGCTCCCAATAGGCCACCTCCACATGTTGCACTCCGGACTAGAACTCGGGCTTGGCACCCTGATGAACTAAATTTGCTAGCGTTGCCAATAGCCGGTCTACGTGGCCGAAACACTGCTTGGGGAAATTCGAGTGATTTCTGGAATTGACTTGATGAATTTTCAGGGTTTCGTTGGGCGTCAGCGCGCTTAACTGGCACCGATCACACTGTCCTTCGGGCCGAATACCGCGGGCAAGTCATCAATCTTTCGCGCTATTCGCTTGCTGCAGCAATCATTGCTCAAGGGCGGGCCTCAGGGTGAATTGTCGTACAAGGGAGATTTTCAGGAGCTCGGTAGTTTAAGTTACGTCATCCACTCACAGAAGTTCGGGGTTGACCACGGGAATGGGAAGATTCGCTTTGCCTGCCTATCAAATTTGCTTGGGTGAAGGGCGTAGAAAGCTCATCGAGCTTCGGCCTGAAAGGGGGCACGTTCAGCAACATGCAGTTTCGGCCGCTTGTGCGATGAGCTCCGGAAATGGGTTACTCCCAATTCTTTGCCGCAAGTTCCCGGGACCCTCCTTTAGGTCGGATTGTCAGTATCCCCGGGGTAGATTCACTAAAACTCGGGGGCAGACCAAAATCCTTTGATTTCCTGAGGGGTATGCGGCTCCGCGAGTCAGGACGCGTTTTCGATTGCAGAAGTTCAAGTCGCACGTCCCCCTTCGGTTGCAGGAGCAACGCATTCTTGGACGTTTGAAGTTCCTAGGACTGAACACAAAATAAACACACTTTGCTGAAATCAACGCCTTGCTCGCAAATCGAAAGAGGCCGTAAACCATTGTATTTACAGGGTTCCAGAGAATTTAGACCGTGCAAAAAGGGTCTCGGGAGGGTTCGTGGCCGTGCGCCAGCCCCAATGAGATTGCCGAGGCCTGCGATCGGTAAACTGTGAACGCGCAGCGCACTCCAAGGTGCCAAAGCGTACATCGAGGAGTAGCATGTCAGGCATGACGATGGTGCCACTGAAGGTCCTCGACCCCCATGCCGGGTCCCGTTCGGTTGTGAATCGTGCGCTCGCGATTCTTGCGACTTTTCAGGGCAACCGATCCCCACAAGCCCTCTCGGACATCAGTCGCAGCAGCGGGTTGCCCCTCGCCACCTGTTATCGCATTGTCCAGCGCCTGACCGAGTGGGGCGCGCTCGAGCGCGATGGCGATAGCCGCTACCGCGTCGGACTGCGGCTGTGGGAGGTGGCGTCGCGTGCGCCGCGCGCCGGTGAACTGCAGCGGTACGTGCGCCCGTACCTGCTCGACCTCTATGAGACTACGGGCTTCGCCACCCACCTCGCCGTCCGCGAGGGCTCCGAGCTCGTCTCGATCGAACGCTTTCAAAAGCCGCGAAACACATCGCGTCGACCGATCGTCGGCGATCGCTATCAACTGCATATCAGCGGGATCGGGCAAGTGTTGCTCGCGTTCGCGCCGCGGCGCATTCAAGAAGAGGTTCTTTCGGGCGAGCTCCCAGCCTTTACCCAATACACCTACACCGACCGTGCAGCCCTTGAGCGCGTGCTCACCGAGATTCGACGCACCGGCTACGCCGTGAGCGACCGGCAGACCGACCTCCAGAACGTCGTCGTCGCCGCGCCGGTGCGCGGATTCGATGGGTCGGTCGTTGCTGCCGTCTCGCTCTCGTGCCCTCCTCAAACCGTCGACGTGCGAGGCATGGTGCATCTGATTCGGCTCACGGCGACCTCAATTTCTCGGTCGCTCGCCGCCGCGGGATACGGCGACTCGGCTAGCTGATTCTGCCTGGGCGAGGCCCTCTTTCGTGTCAGCGGGTGAACGCCGACAAGCCCGTTATGGAACGCCCGACAATGAGTGAGTTCATCTCGTGCGTGCCCTCGTAGGTATAGACCGCTTCGGCATCAGTGAAGTAGCGGGCCAAGTCGTGGTCGACCCGGATCCCCTCGGCGCCGGCGATTTCGCGGCCCAGCGCGACGGTCTCGCGCACCCGGTCGGCCGCCCATGTCTTCGCAAGCGCGGCGACTGTCTCGGTAAGCTCGCCTCGTACCTTTAGATCGGTGAGTCGTACCGCAAAAGCTAGGGTCGAGGTCGCGTTGCCAAGCATGCGCGTGAGCTTTTCCTGGATGAGCTGGAAGCCTGCAATAGGCCGACCGAACTGGCGCCGATGGAGGGCGTACCGGAGCGCCGCCTCGTAGGCGCCAACCTGCATACCCGCAGCGTTCCAGCCGACGACGTAGCGCAACTGGGCGAGGATGGCTGAGACATCCCGAAAAGAATTGATGCGTTGCAGCCGATCCGACTCGGGCACTCGTACGTTCTCGAGTGTTACGTCGCCGCTTCGCACCATGCGCAGCGCAATCTTGCCGCGAATGTCGGCGACAGTGACTCCGGGAGCATCGCGCGGCACCAGGAAGCCCTTCGCAGCGCCATCCTCGGCATTCTTGGCAACTACGAGAATGACGTCCGAAAGGGCGGCGTTGCCAATCCAACGCTTGTGGCCGGTGAGGTGCCAGGTGTCGCCGTCCCGCGTCGCAGTCGTCTCCATCCCCGCCGCGACATCCGACCCGTGATCGGGTTCGGTCAAGGCGAAGCATCCGGTCAGGTCGAACGAGATGATGCCCGGGTCGAGGCGCGCGACCTGCTCCGGGCTGCCGCCCTCGCACACGACGGTGCGAAACATGCCGACCTGGCCACCGTAGAGCGTCGCGATGGAGGCGTCGAAGCGCTGAAACTCGAAGTGCTTGAAACCCACGTAGTAGGGGTTCGGCCGACCCTCGGCGTCGAGCAGCTCGGGGGAGTCCTCGAGGCGCAGGGCGGCAAGTTCGGCCCGCAGATGGGCGGGGGAATCGCCCGCCTCCCACCAGTCGGCCAGATACGGTCGGGCGCGCTCTTCGAGCAGGTCTCGCAGCGCCTGCAGTTTTGCCAGCTCGGCGACCGTCAACAGCTCGGCGGCGTATCCGAGCAGGTCGGTGGGCGGCCCGCCTCTTCGCGGCTCCAACTCCCGCATCAGCTCAGGCCGAGCAGGCGTACGGCGTTGCCTTTGAGGATCGCCTGCGTGGCCTGTTCGGAGAGTTCGAGAGCCGCAAAGTCCGTAAGCCAGCGATCGGGCGTGAGTGCCGGTAGATCCGATCCGAACAGGGTCTTCGCATTCAGGTACGTGCGGGCGGCGCGCACCAGAGACGGCGCGAAGTACTTGGCTGACCAACCTGACAGTTCGATCCATACATTGCCCTTGTGGGTCGCCACCGACAACTGTTCGTCCTGCCACGGAACGCTGGGATGAGCCATTACGATCTGCAGGTCGGGATGCCGGGCCGCAACGTCGTCGAGGAGAATCGGGTTCGACAGTGCGAGCCGAAACCCGAATCCGCCGGGTAGCTGGGCGCCCGCACCGGTCTGGCCCGTGTGCACGATGATCGGCAACCCCAGCTCTTCGATCGCGCGGAAGAGAGGAATATAGGCGGGATCAGCCGGGTCGAATGCTTGTACCGTCGGATGGAACTTGAATCCGCGGACACCTATCGCCGCCTGACGGCGGGCCTCGTCCACGGCGGCTTCGCCCTGCAGCGGGTCGACGCTGCCGAAGGGGATGAGCACATCTGCATTGCGCGCCGCACCCTCGACGATTTCGTCGACGCTGTTCGGCATGTGCCCGAGGTTCGTCGTCGCGTCGACCGTGAAGACCACCGCACCCATCCGCCGCTCGCGATAGTAGGCAGCGGTGGCATCGACATCCCGTGGTTTCTCGTTGCTTTTGAAGTATTTCGCGAGCGCCTCAGTGAGCGCCGGAGGCGATGCAGTACGCCCCGTGGAGTCCACAGATACGTGCACGTGCATGTCGATCGCGGTCAGCTCGTCTGGATCGAATGCGGGGATCGGGCTCATGCGTTCGCCTCATTCAGTTCGAGCATCGCGTCCTCTTTCACTCGCGCCAGCTCCACCTTGCCGGTGAGCGAGCGGTCAAGGCTCGCTCGCACGAACAGGTGCCGAGGCTTCTTGAATCCGGCGAGGCGCTCGGCGACGAAGTCGAGCAGTTCGGCGGGATGGATCTCGGTGCCCTCGACGGGCGCGACCATGGCGCTCACCGCTTCGCCGAAGCGCGGGTGCGGCAGCCCGAAGACGATCGCATCACCGACGCTCGGATGCTTGAGCAGCACCTCTTCGACTTCGCTCGGAAAAACCTTCTCCCCGCCCGTGTTGACGACGGCGGAGAGCCGACCGAGTAGTTCGATGGTGCCATCGCCGTTGGAGCGCGCCCAGTCGCCGGGCACGACATAGCGGTGTCCCCGGATTTGGAGGAAGGTCTTGGCGGTCTTTTCGGGGTCGCCGTAGTAGCACTTCGGCAGCACGCCCCGGTAGCCGAGGAGACCGAGCGCCCCGGCATCGAGAGAGATCTCGTTGTACTCCTCGTCGAGCAGCACAGCACCGGAGGTGAGCACCAGACGGGCCGGTAGGTCGTCGACGCTTTTCGTGATTCCGAACGCATACGGGCCGCCCTCGCTCGAAGCGAGGAGGTCGATGATCTCGAGGTCACCGAGCGAGTGAAGGCGGCGCTTTACCTCGTCGGTGAATCTCATCCCCGAGGAGAAGATCCACCGAACGTGGGGTAGCCCGCCGTCGCGTTCGGCGATGTCGGCGAGGGGCAGTGCCAAGGCATCGCCCGCGACGATCAGTCGCGTGGCCCGGTGCTCGATCATCAGGCGGTAGACCGCGTCGACGTCCATACTCGGGTGAGTGTGCAGCACGACCGTGCCGCCAAGGGCGAGGGTGCCCATCGTCATCGATTGCGCCGTGCCGTGCAGCAAGGGACTCATCGGCAGAGTGACGATCTTCGGGGTGGCGGGGTCGACGGCGATCGCGATTGCGCGCTCAAGGGTGTCGGGCGGCTCTATGCCAGTCACGCCCCAGGTGGACTGACGGCGTGCTTCGAGCAGCGTGTCGAGGTCCCACGCGACGGCCTTCGGTGCCCCTGTCGTGCCGCCTGTATAGAGGAGCAGGTGGGCACCCGCGGGAGCCTCCGCCGGCATCGAGCCCCCGGCGGCAATGATGTCGCCATACTGGACCGAGCCGGGAATTCCGGCGCCGTCTGAACCGCCGCAGAGATCGTCGACGACGACGATCGGGATGCCGAGTCCCGCCGCCGCTTCCGCAGCAATCGCACCGAACGACGCGGGGATGACGAGCACCTTCGAGTCGGAATCGACGAGTAATGCCCGAACCTCGCTCGCCGTGTAGCGGTAGTTGAGCGCTACGGGTGCGACACCGGTGGCGAGGCACGCCCAGGTGAATGTCAGGTATTCGGGGCGGTTGTAGAGCAGCGTCGCCGCAGCGTCGCCCATCTGCAAACCGCACTCCTCAGTGAGGTAGCGGGCAAAGGCCGCCGACTCGGCCGCGAACCGCCCCCACGTCATCTCGCCGTCTTCCGTGATGATTGCGGTGCGCTCCGGCACCTCGCGTGCGATGCCCTGCCAGAGATCCGAGTAGTGAATGCGAGTCACCGGATCATCCCTCCGCGCGGGAAGGTGGCCCGGATGTCTGCGCCTGGGCGGCTAAGCGCGCCTGCCAGGCGGAATCGATTCCCGCGGCGCTCCACCCGCCATCGGAATACTCGACGTCGAGCACCGAGGGGTGCGAGTACAGCGAGATTCGGTCTCCGCCGATGCCGATCGCCTGCCCAGTGACTGACTGGGACCGCTCCGAGGCGAGCCAGACGATGAGGGGGGCGACGTCTGCGGGGCTGCCGAGGCCCTTCTCCCGACGTATCTCTCTGGGGATCGGCTCCCCGGCCAGGTATCGCTCGTAGAGGTCCGCATAAGCCGGGATCGTGCCGGTCATCGGCGACATCGCGATCGGGATGACGGCGTTCGCGGTGATGTCGGCGCGCGCGAGTTCCAGCGACCAAGTCCGCGCCATTGCCACGAGGCCCGCCTTAACGGCCGCATAGTTGGTCTGCCCAAACGAGCCGAATTGCCCAGCGGGGGAGCCGATCACGATGATTCGCCCGCCCTCGCCTTGCTCCCGCATCCGGATGGCGGCGGCTCGTCCCGTGGTGAAGGTCCCGCGCAGGTGTGTCGCTACGACGATGTCGAAGTCCTCATCGGACATCTTCCACAGCACGCGGTCCCGCAATACGCCGGCGTTGGCGACAAGTACGTCGAGCCGCCCGAACGCAGTGACAGCGTCTACGACCAGTTGGTCGGCAGTGCCGGTCGGTCCGACTGGGCCGATTGAAGCGATAGCTGTGCCGCCGCGTCGGTTGATCTCGGCAACGGCATCCGCTGCCGAGGCGGCGTCGACGTCATTGACGACGACCGCCGCACCGGCATCCGCGAGAGCGATCGCGTAGGCCCGTCCAAGGCTCCGACCTGCGCCCGTGACGATGGCGACTCGGCCGTTCAGTTGGATGTCGTCGGCCGGCGATGTGCTGGAGCCGGTGTGAGGGGCGCTCATCGGTAGTGCCTCAGGACGAGTTCGGCCGCGACGGCCGGCTTCGTCCCACTTTCGACTTCGAATATCAGGGCAAGCGTTACCTGCCAACCACCGGGGATCTCTTCGACCTGTGCCACGGTGCCGCGCACCCGGATGTTCGCGCCAGAGGGAACAGCGGCGGGGAAGCGGATCTTGTTGAATCCGTAGACGATGCCCATCGACGTGCCCGAGACCTTATAGATTTCGCGCAGGTGGGGGACGACCATCGTGAGGGTCAGCATCCCGTGCGCGATGCGTCCGCCGTACGGTGACTTCGCGGCGGCTTCCGCGTCGACGTGGATGGGGTTGTCGTCGCCTGAGAGCTGCGCGTAGAGGTCGATGTCCTCTTGTGGGATGGCGCGCCAAGTTGAAGGGCCGAAGTTCTGGCCGACGACGCCGCCGACCTCATAAATCGTAGTGAAAACACGCGCCGGCTCAGCGGGCGGGGGAGGTTTGCTAGTCATTCGGGCTTCCTTGTCTAATCCGTTGCTTCCGCAATCATGCCCTGTCAGAGGAACTCGGAGACAAAGCTTTTCGATTAGTGAAATCGCAGCGCCCACTCCGAGCGGGACCTGTGGAAGATTGCTATCTGGCCCCCGCAGGACGGGGCTCCGCGGATACAAAGGAGTTCCACGCATGTCTGTCAAGATGTCGAGCACGCCCGAAGTCGATTCGAACGAGGTCTGGAAGGCCCTCGATTACTACTGGGATAACCAATGGACTGACGGTCTGCCGGTCGTCCCCGTGACCGAGTCGTACCTCGCCGAATTCCTCGCGACGGTGACTCGCGACCCCGACGAGGTGTTGTTCACCATCGCCCACCTCAACCGCAGCATCACGGTGCGCCTCGCTGCGCTCAACGCCGCGCTGGCAGGCTGCAAGCCGGAGTATTTGCCTGTCGTGATCGCCGCGTGGGAATCCGTCGCCAAGGAGCCGCACCCCGCGCGGGGCATCTGGCAGTCCACGACCGGCACGGCGCCCTTCCTCGTTGTCAACGGTCCCGTTCGCGCCGAACTCGACATCAACAGCCGTGGCAACATCTTCGGCTCAGGCTTCCGATCCAACGCCACCATCGGGCGAGCCATTCGTCTCGGCCTGATCAACGTCTTCGGCCTCCACCCGCACGGGCTCGACCAAGCCACGCAGGGAAACCCGTCGAAGTACACCGCCGTCATCGGTGAGAACGAAGAGCAAAGCCCGTGGCCGTCGTTCGCCGTCGAAAACGGGTTCGAGCCCACAGACAGTGTTGCGACGATGTTCCTCATCCGGTCGGTCGTACACATCGAGGCGCGTCACACCATGATTCCCGAACAGCTTGCTCTGGACTTCGTCGACACCATCTGCCGCACAGGCGCTCTCATCCACGAGTACACATCGACGCTGCTCGTGTTGGTTCCCGAGCACGCGGCGCTTTTCGCGAACGCGGGCTGGAGCAAAGATGACCTGCGTACCTTCGTCTTCGAGAACGCTGTGCTGGATCGTGCCGACTTGGCGAGGGTCGGCAAAGACGCGCTTTCGAACAAAACCCGCTGGCGTCTACCTGCGGACCACCCCGACTCGACCCCGGACACGGCGAGCGGCACCGACACGCCCGATTGCGTTCGCCTGCTGAGCCACCCCACGAACGTGCAGATCGTCGTCGCGGGTGCCGACAACGCGGGCGTCTCGGCTGTCGTCGAAGTCTTTACACTTAACCCGCCGCGGGCCATCCCTTTCTCATCGACCCAGATCCAGGCGTGACCAAGACGAACAGGTGGTGGGCATGATGGTTCAAGCATCGTCACGGTGCTCCGAATCGCCATGCGCGCCCCGCTTCGGGGCTTGCCAATAAAAAACCGGGTTTCACGCTTTGGGCTTTAACTGTTGTGTTACGGCCATTGGTTCAGAGGCTGAAAAGGTACTGCGGGCAGAGTTTGCTTCACTCTTGCCGCATTTGGATGAGCGCCAACGTCGCCTGACGCTCGGCACTGACCGGCTGTTGATCTGTGCCGATGGGGGCGGCTCAAACGGTTACCGACTCCGTGCGTGGAAAACCCAGCTCGCGGCGCTGACCGAAGAACTCAGCCTAGCGATCACGGTCTGTCACCTCCCCCGGGCACCTGCAAGTGGAAGAAGCTCGAGCACCTACTCTTCAGCCACATCTTGATGAAATGGCGTGGCATGCCCCTCATCAGCAACGAAGTCATCATCGGCACCGTAACAACGTAGACCGGCCTGAAAGTCCACGGCGAGTGGAAATACAGACTCACACCCGAAGTCTCAGACCACAGATTTCATTCAGTGAAATGAGATAATTCTTTGTCTGACTAAGCTCGTCAAACTAAACGAACCGGTCGCAGAGTCGCGGGCGGGACTAATCTGACAGAGGAGTCGAAATGTTCACAGCAATTCAAAATCACCCAACCCGATCTTCCCGCTGGCGAATCCGCGTAGCCGCCACCGCGTTCGTCGCCGTTGCATCGCTAGCGCTCGCCGGATGTTCAGGCTCGAGTAACGCTCCCGCTGCAGAAGGAGAAAGTGCGGCTCCTGCTGAGCTCTCGAAGATGGTCGTGGTGTCCTTCCTGCCGCTTCAGTCGTTCACGTTTGCCCCCGAGATGTACGCCCAGTCGTCGGGAATCTTCGAAAAGCATGGTCTCGACGTGCAGTTGCAGCCGGTCCGAGGTACGGCTGCCGCAATCCAGACCCTGGTCGGCGGCGCCACCCCGATCACCCGTGTGAGCACGGTCGATCTCATGACCGCTATGGAGGCCGGGCAGCCCCTCGTCGGCGTCGGCACGATGGCCTACCGCAGCAACCTGCGAGTCATGTCGACCAATGATAACGCGATCGAGTCTGCTGAAGATATGAAAGGCAAAGTCATCGGGATGGGCTCAATCGGTGGCACTAGCGAGAAGATGCTCAACTTCGCGCTCGATGCCGCCGATGTGCCGCGGGATTCGGTGACTCGTCAGGCGGTGCCGGTGTCAGCGGCCACCTTCGAACTGGTCAGGCAGGGTAATCTCGACGGCTACATCGTCAGCTTGGATACATCGATCGGTATCACCGAGCAGAACGACGACGCAGTTTCGAGCCCCGCAGGTCTAGTCGACGCTCCGGAGCGTCAGCTCTGGGTCACGACCCAGGAGAACATCGAAAACCCGGAACGGGCCGACGAGATCAAGCGATTCCTCGCCGCGATTAAGGAAGCGACGCAGGCGATGATCGACGACAAAGAGAACGACTTCGCGAACGTTCTCAAGACGCTCCGCGACAGTGGTGACTGGGACTTCGCGGCTCTGGCGAGCGACACAATCGCGGTACAGGCACTCGAAACCTACACAACCGAGACCTGGATCGACTCGACCGGTGCAGTCGGTCTACTCGAGAATGATGAAAAGGCCTGGACTGGCATCTACGACGCATACGTCAAGAGTGGCCTACTCAAGGGCGGTGCCGACCCGTCAGCGTGGATCACGAGCGACCTTTTGCCGGCCAACTAACCGTCGAGTCCGTGTCTGGATGGTGGCTCTGCGCACGCCCGCAGAGCCACCATTCCCCATTTCCCCATTTCCCCATTTATAACGAGAGGCAACGACGCCCACTATGAGCACACAGAATCCCACTCATGCCCAAGCCCAGACCACGACCTTCCCCGCGTCCGCTTCGGCCACAACCGGTGCCGTGCCGGGACTAATGATCAAGGGGGTCGGGCGCGACTTCGTCACTCGGTCGGGGCTCACCCACGCCGTCTCGGGCGTCGATCTCAGCATCCAGCGCGGTGAATTCGTCGCTGTGATCGGACGATCTGGCTGCGGAAAGACGACCCTGCTGCGGATGATCGGTGGCCTGCTGGCCCCGAGCGCCGGGACCATCGAGGTCGACGGCCAAAACCTATGGCGCGGATCGAAGGTCGACGAGTCGGCCATCACCAAGCTCGGCTTCGTCTTCCAAGAAAGTAACCTGTTTCCCTGGCTCTCGGTGCTCGACAACATCGCCCTGCCGCTGAAGCTGCGCGGTGCGGACAAGCGAGATCGCCGCGCCCGTGCCACCGAGCTGGCGGCCCTCGTAGGTCTCAGCGGCTTCGAAAAGTCCTACCCACGTGAACTCTCGGGCGGAATGCGCCAGCGTGCCTCCATCGCACGTGCGCTGTCCACCGAGCCGGAACTTCTGCTCATGGACGAGCCCTTCGGTGCGCTCGATGCCCTTACGCGCGAGCGTATGAACCTCGAGCTGCAGCGCATCGTTCTCGCGACGAAGTCCACTGTCGTGTTCGTCACCCATGACATCCCTGAGGCTGTGTTCCTCGCCGACCGCGTCGTCCACATGACGCCGCGACCGGGTCGTGTGTCGCAGATCTTGCCCGTAGTCGAGCCGAAGCCGCGCACGGTCGACACCACCACGACCACTGAATTCAACGAGATCGTGCGGAAGCTCCGCAACGACATCGACGAGGAGAACTGATGAACCGCAAGAAGGTCATGCGAATCCTGCCCTGGGTCGTGACGCCGGCAATTGTCATCGTCATCGTGACAACCTGGCAGCTGGTGGTCTCAATCGGAAAGGTGAACCCTTTCCTGTTCCCACCTCCCGACGCAGTGGGCGAAAAATTCATCGGACTGTTCTCCACCCCCGGGATTTGGTCGCACACCCTCACCACGCTCACCGAGATTCTCGTCGGCTTCGCGATCGCTGTACTGACGGGCGTCTTCGTTGGTGTTCTGCTCGGAAAGTTGCCGTGGCTCGAGGCAAGCGTGCGCCCGCTCATCGTCCTCACCCAGGTGGCTCCGAAGGTGGCGTTTATCCCACTGTTCGTGATTTGGTTCGGCTTCGGGCTTGAATCGAAGATCTTGCTCTCGGCGCTCTTGGCGTTCTTCCCGATCATGCTCAACATGCTGCTGGGCGTGCGATCAGTCGAGCAGGGGCAGCGCGAAGTGATGAAGAGCCTGAACGCGAAGCGATCGCAGACGCTCCTGCAGCTCGAGATGCGAAGCGTCCAGCCCTACCTGTTCGCTGGCATGGAGGTTGGCATTGTGCTTGCGACCACGGGCGCAATCGTCGGCGAGTATATCGCCGGGAGTCAGGGGCTCGGCTTCCTCGTCGTGTCGAGTATGAACCAGCTCGATGCGGCGCTCACCTTCGCGCTAATTCTTTGGCTGTCGCTCGTGGGGCTAGGGCTGTACCTTATCGTCAACGAATTGAAGCGGTTCTTTATCCCGTGGCACGAGTCGGTGTATGGGCTCCGCAACACGGCCGAGTAATCCGGAGTTCGACATGGCCGATTCGAGCAGTCAGCACAACAGTAGTTCTGTCATCAGCTCATTTGGGCTAGCAAAGTAAACAGGGCATGTCTTGTATATGTCCTGTCCAAGCGATGACGGCGTTGAGCACGACGGCTGACCGGTAGGTCGCAATGCGTAAGGTGCTGAAGCGACAGGAGGTGCGCATGGGTCCCTCCCAACGTCTCGGTGAGAACGAAGGGGCCCGGCTCACGCCCGGGCTCTTGGCCGTCCTGTGCGTCCTGATGACTCTGAACCCGGTCGTTGCGAACATGCACCTGCCGGCGCTCGGCATGATGGCCGACGACCTTGGCACGAACATCATCGGGATCCAGTTCACACTGACGGCATTCTTCGTCGGCGTCGCGATCGGGCAGCTTATCGTCGGCGCTCTCTCCGACAGCCTTGGGCGGCGGCGGGTGCTGTTGTATTCATTGGTCGTGCTCACTGCGGCGAGCGCGTTCGTCGCCATAGCCCCGACCCTCGAGGTGATGATCGCGGGTCGGTTCCTGCAGGGGCTGGGAGCGGCGGCGGGCGTCGTCATTGTGCGGGCCGTGGTCGCCGACGTGGGCGTCGGCCCGCAGATCCCCCGCGCCTACAGCATCCTGATTGGCGCACTCGCAGTGGGGCCGCTTTTCGCCTCGCTGACTGGGACGGTGCTGCTCCAGGTATCAGGGTGGCACGCGATTTTGGTTGGCACCGTCGTGGCGAGCGCGGTGTATCTCGTCATCGCCGTCGTTGGGATCCCTGAGACGCTGTCACCAGCGCGGCGAGCACCGTTTCGGCTCGTAGCGATGGCAGTTGCCTACGGCCGCCTGCTCCGCGATCCCGCGTATGTGGGCTTCGCTCTCACGATGGCCTTCGTCTTCGCGGGGTTGACCGTGTATGTCAACGCAACATCGTTTGTTGCCCAGGACGTGCTAGGCCTCGACCCCTGGGGGTTCTGGCTCATCTTCACGGCCTATGGGCTCTCGGTTTTCGTGGGCGGGTGGGTCAACGCCCCCTTCTCCGCGAGGTACGGTCCGCGACGAATGCTGACAGTCGATCTTGCCGTCGCTATCGTGACCGCCGCGGCGCTCGTCGTCGTCACGGCGACCGGGGCCCTCACCGTCCCCGTCTACGCTGGGCTCATCGTGATCAGTTGCGCTGCGGTCGCCGGGGGGATGGGTAACGCGACGACCCTCACGCTCGGTCGAGGATCGTTCGCGGCCGGATCGGGGGCAGCACTGATGGGCTGCATACAGTTCGTGTTCGGTGCCCTTGCGGCCCCGATCGGAGGGCTCGCCGGCACCGAGACAGCGCTCCCGATGGCGCTCGGAATGCTCGCTTGCTTTGCATTGGGCATCTCGGCGAGCCTGTTCGCGCGTTTTCATGAGGGGCGTCCGCCGCATGGTCTTCCAACAGATGAAAACCCTCCTCCGCTTCCTCACGCTGGGAAGGCAGTGTAGGAGACGGCGGCCAATGGGGACCGCCGGGACACAGCATGGAGGAACAGCATGAACACCTCGACACGCGAAGCACTTCTCGACCCGACGGGTGCCGCAGAGGGTGTGACAGAAGGCACACTCTCGCCGCGCCCGGTGTCCCTGAAGGGGCTTACGGTCGGTCTGCTTGATAACACCAAGCCCAACTCGACCCTATTGCTCAACAAGATCGCCGGCGACCTCAAGCGCGACTACGGTATCGGCGAGATCAAGCACTATGTCAAGGACTACTTCGGTACGCCGGTCAAGGACGAACTCTTTCAGCAGATCGTCTCGGAGGTCGACATCGTAATCACTGCGGTCGGCGACTGCGGCTCATGCAGCGCGGCCACCGTGGCAGATGGCATCATGTTCGAGCGTGCCGGCATCCCGACCGTCAGCATAACCTCCGACTCGTTCGCCATGTCTGGTCAGGCCATGGCCGACGTGCAGGGATTTCCCGGTTTCCAGTTCGTCATGGTGCAGCATCCGGTGTCGAGCCTCGACGTCGAACACATCCGCGCGCGCGCCGACCAGGCCGTACCTGATGCACTGCGCATCCTCGGCGTCACCGAAACCGTCTGACAACAACGTCTGAGAATCAAGGAGAACACCATGAATGAAACCGTGTCCGTTGACGAAGCCCTCGCATCGTTCCGCCAGATGATGGCGACCGACGGCTACCTGCTCACCTGGTCGGAAGCCGGGGACGACAAGGTCGTCGTGAAGATTGCCGCGACGGACGGCGCCTGCGAGGACTGTCTCGTCCCGTTGCCCGTCATGACTAACATCATGGCGAAGGCGCTCACCCCGACCCTGTATGGCCTCGACCACGTCGAATTGCCCGGCGATTCTCGGTCCGTTCCCTCGACGACAGGACGATGATGCCCACACTACGTAGCAACCTTCCGCCGACATCGGCGCTCGCGATCGCTCGACGCGCCCACTACACGGCGCTCGGAATCCCGAAGGCGGATTGGGAAAAACCCAAGGTCGCGATCGTGAACACCTCGTCTGAACTCGCCGCGTGCTTCTCGCACCTGGACGAGATCGCCGCGCGCCTCAAAGGCCACCTGCGCGATGCCGGGCTGCTCCCGTTCGAAATCCGAACCACCGCCCCGAGTGACTTCGTGACCAGCGCCGGACGCGCAGGTCGCTACATCCTGCCGAGCCGTGACCTGATCGTCGACGACATCGAGGCCGCTGTTGAAGGCGCGAAGCTCGACGCGATGATCTGCCTGTCGTCATGCGATAAAACAACGCCCGCGCACCTCATGGCCGCGGGGCGCCTCGACATCCCGACGATCATCATCCCGTGTGGCTACCAGCACTCCGGTCTGGCCGAGGGCCGCGAAGCCGACATTGAAGAGATCTTTCTGCGCGCATCGAAGGCGGCCGTGACGGGCGAGTCGACCGAGGATCTCGAACTGCTCGCCGAAGATGCGATCCTCAGCCCCGGAGTGTGCACGGGTCTCGCTACCGCGAACTCGATGCACATCCTCGCCGAAGCGCTCGGCATGGCGATGCCCGGATCTGCACCCGTGCGCGCCCTCAGCGAGCCGATGTGGGACAACATGCGACGCTCCGCTTACGCGCTCGCGAACCTCATCGAGAAGGACCTGCGACCGCGTCACATCATCACGAAGAATTCGGTGCGCAACGCCGCCCGCACCATGCTCGCCATCGGCGGCTCGATGAACACCATCAAACACCTGCAGGCCATCGCCATCGAGTCCGGGCTCGACATCGATGTCTGGGAAATCTACCGGCAGCTTGGTCGCGAGACTCCGCTGCTGTGCTCGGTGCGTCCCAACGGGCCCCGCCTCACCGAGGAATTCGAGGACGCCGGTGGCGGTGCCACGATCATCCGCGAACTTCTACCCCTTCTCGACGGCGACCAGTTGACCGTTTCGGGTGCGACGCTCACCGAGAACTCCGCAGGGGCGAAGCCCGCCGACGGAGACGTCATCCGCAGCATCGACGACCCGTTCGGCACCGACCCAGCGATCAGCGTGCTCAAAGGCACGCTCGCTCCCGGAGGCGCCGTCGCCAAGCGCCCCGTCCCCGATCCGGGCCCGCACATCTTCCGGGGTCCCGCACGCGTGTTCGGCACCCGCGAAGAGGCGATCGCGGGCATCTCCAACGGTCGCCTGCAAGAGGGCGACGTGGCCGTGATCCGCGGCATCGGCGTCACCGGGGCGCCCGGCCTCGGGCTCACCTCGGCGTTCATCTTCGCCCTGCACGCACGGGGTCTCGCACACAGCGTCGCGCTAGTGACTGACGGGCAGTTCTCCGGCCTCGTCAACCAGGGCATGACTGTGGGCGAGGTCTCCCCCGAAGCCGCGAGCCCCGGTTCGCCCCTCGGCCGGGTGCGCGACGACGACCTCATCGAGATTGATGTCAAGCGCGGCGCGGTCGACCTGCTCGTCGACGAAGCCGAACTGGCGGCCCGCCCCGACTACGTCCCGCCCGTCGACCGCGACACGGGAGGTGGGTACCTCGACCAGTACGAGGCACTCGTCCAACCCCTCTCATGCGGAGCCGTCCTGTGCGCTCGCCCCTGCCCCTCGAAGGAGAACGCGTGAAGAGCACCGAAGTGCGCCAGACCATCCGTGAGCCCGCACGCGACATCCCCGTGATCGGCGAGTACGACGTCGTCGTCATCGGCGGCGGCCCCGCCGGCGTCATGGCGGCCACCGCCGCGTCGCGTGCCGGGCGCTCGACCCTCCTGATTGAGAAGTATGGCTTCCTCGGCGGTGCCGGCACGATGGGCGGTCTCGCGACGTTCTGCGGCATGCACGCGCGCGCGTACGGCACCGATTTTCAGTCCGTGCATGGTTACGCCGACGAGCTGCTCGACCGCATGCGGCTCATGGACGGCCTGAACGACGTGCATCTTTCGGTCGACAATCGCATCCAGGCCCTCTCGTATGACATCTCAGCCCTCAAGATAGCCGCCGACGAGCTCGTCATCACAGGGGGCGCGGAGCTGCTGTTCCACACCTCGGTCGTTGATGTATCCATGAGTGACGAGCACACGATCGACGCCGTCATCGTCGAATCGAAGTCGGGGCGTGCTGCAGTGCGCGGCAGGTTTTTCATCGACGGGTCCGGCGACGGCGACATCGCGGCCTGGTCTGGAGCGCCCTTCGAGGTGAGCGAACACCTGATGTACCCCTCGCTCATGTTTCGGATCAATGGGGTGCACCCCGCCGAGGCGGGCGAGGCGTGGAAGACGGTGCGCCGACTCATGGAAGAGGCTGAAGACGCCGGAACGCACCACTTTCCGCGCAAAAAGCCGATCGTGCGCCCCCAGCGCAACCCGCTCGAGTGGCGATCGAACCTGACCCAGCTCTCTAACGCGGACGGCTCGGCGATCGACGGCACCGACGTCACCCAACTGACGCGCGGCGAACTGCAGGGTCGCCAGCAGGTCAAGGACACCTTCGCCTTCATCAAGCAGGTGACCCCAGGCTTCCAGGATTCGTACATCGTCGACATCGCTCCCTCAATCGGGATCCGCGAGACCCGCCGCATCGTCGGCGCCTACCAGCTGACGCAGGAGGACGTGCTCGAGTGCCGCGATTTCGACGACACCATCGGAGTCAATGGCTGGCCCGTCGAGGCACACGTCGTAGGTGATGTCGTTTTCAAGTTCGCGCCCGCAGACTCGCGGGGCTTCAACCAGCTCCCCTATCGGATGCTCGTGCCCCAGGTCGTCGATAATCTTCTCGTCGCCGGGCGCGCCGCCTCCATGACACAGGGGGGCCAATCCTCGGGCCGAGTCACGGGTCCGTGCTGGGTCATGGGTCAGGCTGCTGGCACGGCGGCGGATTTGGCACTCTCGGCTGGCACTACCGCGTCGGGCGTAGACATTCCCACCCTTCAGCAGCGCCTCGAGGCTGCCGGAGCATACCTCGGCACCAAGGCACCCGAGGGGATTGCGGTCCCGGTGGGCTGACGGGCGGTTGGAGGCGGCCTTAGCACGTAACTTCGAGCGTTAGCGTGCCGTGGCGAGTTGGCGGATTAGCGTGTCACCGCGAGAAGCACGGCCACGACCGATTCGCGCAGGCTCTCGTCGGTCTCACGCATCGACATCGGTCATGGTCGCCGGGGTGTGGGCCTCAAGCCGGGACTTCGCGAGGATGGCCTTGAGCTCGGTATCCGGTAAGCGCGCTAGCAACACCTTGACGATGGCCGTCGCATGTGCGACGAGGCCGCGAGGTAGCCGGAGCCGATTTCTAGGATGCGTGGGGTCGGTTTTAGAGCCCTACGCCCGCCTCTGCATAACCAAGGTGGGCGTAGGACAGCAGGATGCGCCGCACGACCGGTCGCGCAAGGCCGACGTGGTTCGCGATTTCGGCGACCCTCAGTGAACCTTGTTGACCGCAGAACGCGCAAGCCGGCATCGATCGGTTGGTCGCAGATGGGATCCTGCGCCAGAGCGGGGAATCGAAACGAAACAGGTTCTACGAAGCGAAGGCGGTGCTCGTGGCTTTGGACGGATTTGCACAGCGGACCGGAGGCGCGCGCGTGAGCGGCTGAAGTCCGTATTGGGCGACCTTCAGCCCGGCTCCCAACTACTGGAGGAATGCTTCGGCCCCGTCGAACTCATCTGTGAACGCGTGGTCCCAGCAGCACGGCGGACCGTGGCCTGGGACATCTCGCCCCGATAGCACGACCGTCGTTGTGGGGTTTTTGTGTTGGATATTGCGGTTTCGCAAAGAATTGGCGCTGACTACATGTCAGAGAGTGTCACCATCGCGGTTGCGGCAGCTAGTAGATTTACATCATTGTGATTACGACGCCGGATAGCACCCTCATTCCCGAACTCATGACTGCCGCTGTGTGGCTGGGTGTCGATGCCACCTTCGTAATCGAGACCATTCCGGTCCCCGTCGCTCTCGTGAATGAAGTTTTGGTGAAGGTCGCCGCCTGTGGCGTGTGTCACACCGACCTGCACGTCATGAAGAAAGAGGTTGCCTTTCCGGCGCCGGCCATCTTGGGGCATGAAGTCAGCGGAACGATTGTCGCCATCGGTGAGGGCACCACGAACGTGGGCAACCTTGTCATTGGTAGCCGGGTAGTGGGCGCGTTCATCATGCCCTGCACCGAGTGCGATGCGTGCCTGGCCGGTCGCGACGACATGTGCGTTAAATTCTTCAGTGAAAACCGCCTGAAGGGCAATCTGTTTGACGGAACGTCTCGCCTTAAGCGCCAAGACGGCACCCGGATTTCCATGTATTCGATGGCGGCGCTGGCCGAATATGCCGTTATTCCGATCTCTGCCGTTGCCGAGATTCCCAATTCTCTTCCTCTGAAAGAGGCCGCTGTCTTGGGTTGCGCCGCTTTCACTGCCTACGGTGCACTCAGTAAATCCGCGCTGGATGCCGGCGAATCCATGGCGATTGTGGCCACCGGCGGCATTGGGTCCAGCCTCATCCAGGTCGGTAAATATCTTGGGGCATCTCCCATCATTGCGATTGACGTGAATGATGAAAAACTTGAAGCGGCTAAGGCTCTGGGCGCCGATATTACGATCAATTCGATGAACGAGGATGTGCTGGAGATTGTCCGCAACGCCACCGGCGGCGCCGGTGTGAGCGTTGCGTTCGAGGCGCTTGGCCGCCCGCAAACATTTGAGTTGGCCCTCACGCTGCTGAAGGAAGGCGGTCGCATGGTTGCGGTCGGCATCGCGGCCGGAACGGCCACCGCTGCGGTACCGATTACGGCTCTCGTGCGGCGGGGCCAGGTCATCATCGGATCTTTCGGGGCCCGCACACGGGTAGACCTCCCCAAGGTTGTCGAAATGGCCGACCTAGGCGGTTTTGACGTCACCCGTGCCGTCACGCGGAGCTACTCACTGGCTCAGGCGAGCGAGGCTTATGCAGCACTTAATCGCGGAGAAATCTCGGGGCGAGCCATCATTGATATGTCACTGGGAGCCTAGGCTGGCGCGGAGCATGCCGTTTAACTCCCAGATAAATCCCCGGAAACATTCAGCCAAGCTTTTTGGGTTAAGTGCTGAATCAGAACCAACGTTATTGACGGAGATTTTTTGGCTCTCCTGACGTAACCGTGGGTCCGTTTGGAGCGCCTTAACGACCGCACGCCGCTCTCCGCCTAGGTTTCTAACTGTCAAAGGTAAGAAACTCGGGAACGGAAAAAGCGGCGTGCGAACTCTAAGAATATGGCGAACCCTTCTCGGTGTCGAGAAAACGTTTGTCGACGACATCGATCTCGATTTGGAGAGCAGAATTCTGATCGCGTCGGTGCGTCCGATGGCGTCGAAGCGGAACCGGTGCGGGGCCCGCCAGAAGCGCAGCCCACGCTACGACCTCGGTGATGGGCGACGTCGCTGGCGGGCGTTGGATGTGGGATCGATTCAACTTCACGTCGAAGCTGACGCACGCCGAGTGTCCTGCCGCATCCACGGCGTGACGGTCGCCGCCGTGCCGTGGGCCAGGCACCAGAGCGGTCACACGCTGTTCTTTGATGACCAGGTCGCGTGGCTGGCCACGCAAACGTCGAAGACCGCGATCACCGTGCTGATGCGCATCGCATGGCGCACTGTTGGCGCGATCATCACCCGGGTTTGGGCCGATACCCAGAAGCAATACGACCAGTTCGCCGACCTGACCCGGATCGGAATCGACGAGATTTCCTACAAGCGCGGCCACAAGTATTTGACCTACGTCGTCGACCACGACTCCGGCCGTCTCGTCTGGGCCGCGCCAGGCCAGGACAAGGCCACCCTCGCGACATTCTTCGACGCGCTCGGCCCGGAGCGTTCGGCGCAGATTACGCATGTTTCTGCCGACGGTGCGGCCTGGATCGCCAGTGTCGTCCAGGAGAAAGCGCCCAACGCCGTTCGGTGCGCCGATCCGTTCCACGTCGTGAAATGGGCCACGGAAGCCCTCGACGAAGTCCGCCGAACCGCGTGGAACGATGCCCGCAAAGCCGCTCGGCAGAACGATGCCCGCCGCACCCGCGGCCGTCCCGCCGCCGATGCTCCCGCCCGCCCGGATACTGCTCGAGCTGCCGGCATCAAGAACTGCCGTTACGCGCTCTGGAAGAATCCAGAAAACCTGACCGAGAAGCAACAAGCCAAGCTCGCCTGGATCGTGCAAACCGACCCGCGGCTGGCCCGCGCCTACTACCTGAAGGAAGGCCTCCGCGTCATCTTCAAACTGCCCCTCGCAGAAGCGACCGAAGCCCTCGACAAATGGGTCGGCTGGGCCCGCCGCTGCCGCATCCCCTCCTTTGTGAAACTGCAG
>Ga0307486_1001180_pt1 | contig 20762 bp, 20 predicted proteins | sample CBIW02metaG_FD_203663 | JGI IMG/M metagenome (GOLD analysis project Ga0307486, IMG submission 203663) | Sea-ice brine microbial communities from Beaufort Sea near Barrow, Alaska, United States - CBIW 0.2 | ecosystem: Environmental > Aquatic > Marine > Coastal | place: USA: Alaska | collected...
CGATGGCTGACCAGAGCGTCTGTCTTCTCGTCTACCCGGGGAGCGGCAACTGGGTTGTCGGTTGCGGTGGTGACGGTATGACAGTAGGCGGTGGCAGCAATAGCCGCTACACCGTTCACAGCGATGGAGAAGCTGCGGGTAGCACCGTCATTAGCGGCAACGTGTCCACAAACGCTGACGACTGAAGTCGGGTTTTCGACGCAGTTCATTGGGACCGCGTCTCGCCGCGACACCGGAGCGAGTATCCGGAACAACATAGGCGCGCGTCTTTTATCTCGGGGCAAAGCGCGACCCTAAGTGCCTGAAGGAGTGGGCGAGGCAGTGCGGTTAGCCGCTGACAGCGAAGATGGGATTCAAGCAGCCTCGGTTGTCAGTCGTGGTGTACCCCAACCCGACTTAAACCCGGCTCAGAGCGACCCCAGCAAACTCGTGTCAAGTTGAGGCGCCAGCGAGCATTAATTGACGGGATTCGTGGCGGCAGTTCCGACGACGTGAAGGGAACTAATAACGAGACTGACGCTTCGCCGTAGCCACCGGCAGGTCAAGGTGGCCGTTTTGAGGGCTTCGTTGGTGCGAGACCGCGCCATGTGCATCAGCGCAGATGATTCAGTACATGAATAACAACTATTAGACTGATGGATAGCGGGCGGCGAAGCTAGAGGCCACAGTTCGCCTCGGCGTTGAGGCGGACGAAAGGAAACCCCAATGACCGATCGTAGCTACCCACCGGCGCCCACAGCCTCCATGCCAGACCGCAAGACATTGCGCAAAAGCGTGGTCGCAGGCTCTATCGGAGTGTTCGTCCACTGGTTGGACTGGGCCATTTACGCCTACATGGCGGGGGCGATCGCGCAGGTGTTCTTCCCCACCGGCGACAAGACGGCCGGTGTCTTGGCTGTGTTCGCAGTTTTCGCCGTATCATTCTTCGTTCGACCGTTGGGTGCCGTCATCTTTGGCCGACTGGGCGATAAGATGGGGCGCAAGAAGACGCTCTCGATCGTTATCGTCCTGATGGCAGCGTCCACGCTCATGCTGGGACTTCTGCCCGGCTATGGCTCCGTAGGCGTGCTCGCCCCGATCTTGCTTATCGTTGCCCGAGTTATCCAAGGTATCGCTGCCGGCGGCGAGTTCGGCAGTGCAGCGGCGTTCCTGGCAGAGTACTCCCCGGTCAAGAAGCGCGGCTTCGGCGTGAGTTGGCTCGAGTTCGGTAGCCTGCTCGGCTTTCTGGTCGCCTCACTCATCGTCTTTGTGCTCAACTCCTCTATGTCCGCGGAGGCGATCGCCGACGGCGGATGGCGCATCCCCTTTCTCATCACGGTGCCCTTTGGCATTATCGGTCTCTATATCCGCACGAAGATCGAGGACACCCCCGAGTTCACCCAGCTCGAAAAGCTCGGCAATGTCGCACAGAGCCCCGTCGCCGAAGTGTTCCGAAAGAACTGGAAGCAGCTCATCCAGACCTGCGGCATCGAGATCTTCATGAACGTGACGTTCTACGTCGTGCTCGTGTATCTCATCACGTACCAAGAAACCATTATCGGCGTGGAACCCAATCAGGCCGCTCTCTTGACGACCATGGCATCGGCGCTCGGGCTCATCGTCGTGCCGTTGTCGGGTCTCGCCTCTGACCGATGGGGACGAAAGCCTGTGCTTATGACTGCCGCGATCGCCTTGACGGCCTTCTCTCTGCCGCTGTTTCTCATTATGAAGTCGGGGCAGCCGTGGGCGGTGTTCGTCTCTACCATTGGCCTCGCCGTCATCCTCGCGATCATCCTCGGCACTCACGCCGCCACGGTCGCCGAACTGTTCCCGACTCGAACTCGGCAGACTGGCTTGTCCATTGCGTACGCTGTAACGGCGGCGCTCTTCGCCGGCACCGCGCCATTCGTGCTCACCTTGCTTATCGACGTGACGAGGAACGCCCTCGTGCCGGGCTACTTTCTCATCGCCGTGGGTATCGTCGGCATCGTCACCGTAGCCTCCCTCAAGGAGTCAAAGGGCATCGACCTGCTCATGCCGCAGGACCGAGAAGGAATGGTCGCAGAGTAAACCCAGTACCCGGTTCACCTGCTCAGCGTCGCGCTTTCGATGCGTCGCTGGGCAGACCGGTGCGCAGGCGGCGGGGGGCTCAGAGGCTGACGCGCCCGGCCCTCTCCTCGGCGATCTCGCGGCAGATCTCGGCGAACGTCGTACCCTTGCGCGTGAGTCCCTGAGCTGCTCGGCAGACAAGCCCGATCCGCAGTGGCGGGAGCGTTGTCTCGAGGCGCAGCGATCGCGTCTCGAAGCCGTCGTATGTGTAGGGATACTTCGGCTGTTGGTGCAGAATCGTAAAGCCGTGACCTCGCGCGACCATGGCGCGCACGGCTTCGTAGTTGTCGAGTTGGTACGCGACCGTGACGGGAGTCCCAGCCGCATCCAGAAGCCCCTGGAAGTAACGCGTGCTCCCCGCCATGTCGAGCAGAATAAACGGGGTCGTCGAGGCAAGCTCGCCGAGGGTCGTCGATCCAGCTTCGGCCAGGGGATGGTCGGCCGCGACGACTGCATAGGGCGGCGCTGACGCGATAGGCAGAAAGTTGAGTTGCGCATTTGGCGCGAAGTCGTAGCTGAGCACAAGTTCGACTTCACCGTTGAGAATGCTGTCGGCGATCTCATCGTCGCGCACCTCCCGGATCTTCGTCTGCAGTTTCGGGTAACGCTCACGCATGATCTGAATCGCGGACGGCATCCAGAACGGCACGAGCGTAGGGAAGCACCCAACTGTATAGGTGCCGACCATGCGGGTGGGGTCGACGGATAGATTGGCGTCCTCAAGCGCTTGAAGTACACCCCGCGCGTGGGCGAGATAGGTGACACCCTCGGCCGTCATCGACAGGGCCTTGGCACGGTGGCGCACAAAGAGTTGGGTGCCGAGGTTGCGTTCCAGATTCGCGATGGAAGTCGAGATTGCGGACTGCGCGACGAACAGGCTCGCAGCGGCCTTGCTCATGGAATGCAGTTCGGAAGAACGAACGAAGTAGCGGAGCTGAGTGATCGTGATTTCCGGAGATCGCGCGCCCCTCAAGGGGGTTCCAGTGTCGACCCCATCACGTGAAAGTATCGAATGCATGATTGGAATTCTACGCAGTGGATACACGGATCAGAGTCGTTGGGCGTGGGTGGAGCAACATTGGTATCAGTTTGCATGATGCGACTCGTGCAGTACATCTATTTGCCATAATGCCAATGGAGGGATCAGACTTGAATCCACCACCGATGGGAGCTTTCGATGACGCAGCACGTACGCATTCGACCGTTCAACACCAAGGACACCTACCCTGATCAGAACCTCGACAATGACCTGTGCCAGGCTGTTGTTGCTGGCGGTGTCATCTACGTGCGCGGCCAGATCGGCCAGGACCTGGACACGCGCGAATCGGTGGGCGTAGGCGATGTTGAAGCGCAGACCGAGAAGGCCATGGCCAACGTCGATCTGCTTCTGCGCGAGGCCGGATCGAAACTGGACGACATCGTTAAAGTGGTCGTCTACCTGACAGACATTCGTTACCGCGAGGCGGTCTACCGCACGATGGGGAAGTGGCTCAAGGGCGTCTACCCGGTCTCCACGGGTATCGTCGTCGACGCGCTTGCGCGGCCCGAGTGGCTCGTGGAGATAGACGTCACGGCCGTGCAGTCCGAAGCGCAGCCCTCGAAGGTGCCCGCATGACATTCTCGCTCGCCGCTCGCGACCCAGCCTCGGGGGCGTTTGGCATGATTATCTCGTCGTCCAGTACGGCGGTCGCATCCCGCTGTCTCAATCTCCGTGCAGGGATCGGTGCCGTGGCCTCGCAGAATGTGACGAACCCGGCGCTGGGTCCGGCGGTGCTTGACGAACTTGAACTCGGCCGTAGTGCCAGGGAAGCCATTGAGGCCGTGGTCGCGGCCGAGCAGTTCCGTGACTTCCGTCAGCTCGCGGCCGTCGACGCGAACGGTACCAGCTTTGTGTATTCGGGTTCGGGAGCGCTCGGTCTCGTCGGGATGAAGGCGGTCGACGGCGCCGTCGCTGCTGGCAACATGCTCGCTGGTGAGCACGTGATTGACGCTTATCTCGAGGGCTATTTCACAAGCTCTGCCGCGACATTCGAGGAGCGACTCTTCGCAGGTTTCCGCGCCGCAGTGCGCGCTGGCGGCGAGGCCGGGCCCATCCGCTCTGCCGGTATGGCGGTAATCCAAGATGCCTCCTGGCGCGTCACAGACCTTCGAATTGACGACCACGATGATCCGTGCGGCGAGCTCGCCCGGCTCCTCGGCCTCTGGCTGCCGCAGAAAACCGATTATCTGACGCGGGCCATCGACCCCACCATTGCACCGTCGTACGGGGTTCCGAGGGATGAGTGACACGGGTGCGCGTGATCTCAAGATCATTGTCGCCGAGCGCGCGACCGGCCTCCGAGGCGAGCTCCTTTATCTAAGCCACGCGCTGCACGCGGATCCCGAGATTCGTTGGCAGGAACACCGTTCGGCCGAGCTGCTTGCCGGCGCTCTGGAGGGCTTCGGGTTCACTGTGGAACGCGGCGCGGGGGGGCTCGAGACATCGTTTGTCGCGACCGTGGGATCTGGTTCGAGAAAGATCGCATTCATGGCGGAATACGACGCGCTCGAGGGGCTGGGTCACGCGTGCGGCCATAACATCATTTCGGCGGCTGCTGTCGGCGCCGGCGCCGCGCTTGCTCCGCTCGCTGATGCACTTGGCGCGACCGTGCAGGTCATCGGTACTCCAGCGGAGGAAGGCGGCGGGGGCAAGATCCACCTCATTGACGCGGGTATCTTCGATGACGTGGAGATCGCAATGATGGTCCATCCTGGCCCGACCGATTCGGTGTACGCACGGCCGTTCGCGGTGGCGCACTGTGACGTCGCCTTCGAGGGATTCGCGACTCACGCTGCGGCCTATCCATCCCTGGGCCGAAACGCGGCTGATGCGTTCACGATTGCGCAGGTTGCGATCGGCCTCCTACGCCAACAGCTACCGTCGAGTGTTCGGGTACACGGCATCGTGCGCGAGGCGGGAATGGCGCCCAATGCAATCCCCGGCTCCGCCCGTGGCTCGTGGTACGTTCGCGCATCGTCGCTCAAAGAGCTCGAAACGACGTTCCAGAAGGTGCGCCGCTGCTTCGAAGCCGGAGCGCTCGCGACCGGATGTGAACTCGCCATGGTTGAGACCTCGCCGCGCTACTCGGAGTTCCGCAACGACGAGCCGCTTCTAAGAGCCTTCGCGGCGAACGCGGCTGCTCGTGGACTGGACCTGGACCTCACGGAGGAACGCGCCGGAGGTATGAACACGGCCTCGACCGACATGGGCAACGTATCGCAGCGCCTTCGCGCGATCCACCCCTACCTCTCCATCGACTCGCTGCCAGCGGTGAATCACCAGGCGGCGTTCGCGGACGCGAGCGTGATGCCGCGGGCCGACCGCACCGTCATCGATGGTGCGGTGCTGTTGGCCCAGACCGCAGTGGATGCGCTCTTCGGCGAGGGGTGAATTGCGCCCGACGCGACTGCGCCGGGTTTGTCGGAGAGATGCATCCGATAATTGTGAGCACCCGCGCGCGGGTCGCTCAGTCGCCGCTTGACGTCTCGGGCGATAGCGCGGGCCGCCAAGCGGCATCGGTCAGGCGTTGGCGGTGACGGTGTGCCCTGAAGCGGAACGGGCTTCAGCCGGTGAACGGTAGGCGTCGTAGCTGCGTTGGATCAGAATCTGGTCGGTGACGTACTTCGCATCGTGCCACACTCCCCAGAGGAAGCTCGATCCACGGCGGGACTGCCACGGGAGCCCGAGATAGTAGATGCCTGGCTCGGCGGAGACTCCGCGTTGGTGATTCGGATTGCCCTGTTGGTCAACGGCTCCGTTCGGCAACCAGCTGAAGTCAACCTCGAAACCCGTCGCCCAGATGATCGACGTGACGCCCGCAGCGTCGAGGTCGAGTTCGTGGATGGGGTCCGTCAGGCAGGAGGGGTCGGGGAGGATCGCGCGGGCCTGGGGCTCAGGGGGGAGGTCAATACCTGTGCGCGCGACGTAGGCGTCGGCTTCATCGAGCAGCTGGAGATAGTTTGCGTCGCCGTTCGCAATGTTGGCGGCGAGGTCCGACGCAAAGCGCATCGTTCCATTCTCATAGGAATTTGCTCGACCCAGGAGGGTGATACCGCTCTGGGCGAGTGCCCTAAAATCAACCGTGTGGCCGCCATTCGCGCCGCTGACGGCGATCGTGACGTGTGCGGTCCCTGTTGGCGGCGTCACCAGATCCCATTTTCCGAGCACGCCCAGCCACCAGACGAAGTCCCGCCCGCGATAGCTCCGCGGAGGACGACCGTGCGGACCGACGGCCAGATAGACCTGACGTCCGCCAGCGCGGATTTCATCGGCGATTTGTACACCTGACGATCCGCTGCCGACCACGAGTACGGCGCCTTCGGGCAGTTGCTGCGGGTTGCGATATGACACGGAATGGATTTGCGTGATCCCGGCAGTTTCGGGCACGAGGGTGGGCATCACCGGGCGCTGGAACGGGCCGGTCGCCGCCACGACGAATCGGGCGTCAATGCTGCCAGTGGATGTCTCCACGGTAAAGCCGGGTCGGCCAACATTACGGTTCACGGCGGTAACGTCGACGCCGGTGCAGATCGGCGAGTCGAATTTTTCCGCGTAGGCGGCCAGATAGTCGGCGACCTGTTCCTTGGAGGCAAACCCATCGGGGTCGACACCCTCGAACTCAAGGTGCGGAAAGCGGTCGTGCCAGGCAGGGCCGTTCGCGACGAGTGAGTCCCAGCGCCACGAATGCCAGCGCTCTGCGACGCGGTCTCGCTCCAACACGAGGTGTGGAACACCTGCTTGGCTCAGGTGTTCGCTCATCGCGATCCCGGCCTGGCCCGCGCCGACGACGAGGACCTGGATTTCTTGGTTCGACATCTCGATTTCCATTTCAGTTGGCGATACGCCGTCGTCCTGCTGCTGCCACCCGTCCGCGCCGTTGAATCAACGTCCTGGAAACTTCGTCGGCCCGCTTGGGTAAGTTCCATCAAACCCCACATCCGGGCGACGGCGGTAATATGCGTTCGCGGGCCAGTGCATCAATTGAGTGCATGCACAACAAAGAATCGAATCACTCACTTAGATCATTGGGCGCGGCCAGGGCAAGGCCACACGAAGGCGTAACACCGCCACCGTGGTCTGGTCCCCGTGGACTCTCGCCGGAGTTTTCGGCGCCCGAGAATGAGGGTTCAACGCCCCATTGCCCTCGGCAAGATAGCGTTTGTTCACCTTGTAGTACGAGGGCCGGCTGATGGCCAGTTGCTTGCAGAACTCTGAGATGCTCACCGCATCGGGCAGGTCTGGATTGAACTCGATGATCTGGCGACGAATCGATGCGGCTAATGTATTTGGCACCTCCCATTATCGAGAAGTCCGTGGCCATACCCGGGCCGGGAAAACCGCTTGCTACCTGTCAGCGAAGTGTTGAGTTTCACTGTCAACGATGTGGTGAGAGATCACATACCAACTACGTGGACTATCGGCACCACCAAGCGCTACTCGCCAATCGGCGCAGCCAGGTTACAGGGGGAGGCGGCGTCTCGCATTGCATGGGATACGAGGCGGGCGAATTCAGGCGGTGAGTGCAACACCCTGAGTTCTAGTGGGTGTTGTCGATGGGTAGACCGTGGTCGCCGTTGAGTGTTCGGTTGGCGTTCTGGAAAGGGTTGGACGAGGGGTTGCCGACGTCGGTCGCGGCGCGGGCCGCGGGGGTGTCGCGGGCGACCGCATATCGGTGGCTGGGTGAAGATCGGCAGGTGCTGCCATCTCCTTTTCAGAATTTCGCTGTCACTCGTCCCGGGTCTTTGTCGTTGCGGGAGCGAGAGGAGATCGGTTCCCAGCTCGCACGCGGCCAAGGGGTGCGGCAGATCGCTGCGGAGCTCGGCCGGGCACCTTCGACGATCAGCCGCGAAGTGGCGAGGAACCGCGTCTACGACCGGTATGTGCCCTCGTTCGCGCAGGAGCAGACGTGGGCGCGGGCCCGCCGGCCAAGAGCCCGGAAGTTGGACGGGTTAGCGTTACGGGGACAGGTCGTGTCGATGCTCACTGTCAAGCCCCGGGTTTAATGGAGGTTCTTGATCACCTGAAAGGTTGAGAACCAAATGCCAGCATTGAAGAAGTATCCGACCGAGCTGAAAGAGCGCGCGGTGCGACTCGTGACCGAGGCGCGTGGTGGTCCTGGTGGTGACCGCGGTGCATGCTCGCGTATCGGCCAGCAGCTCGGTATTCCCTCCGACACGCTGCGAGGCTGGGTCCAACGCTCGGAGATTGATAGCGGTACCCGGCCGGGAACGACCACCGATGACGCGGCCCGGCTGATCGAGCTTGAGAGGGAGAATCGCGAGTTGCGTCGGGCGAATGCGATCCTGCGGAGCGCGTCGGCTTTCTTCGCGGCGGAGCCAGGCCGCCCACACAACAGATGATCGATTACATCGATGCGAACAAGGACGAATTCGGGGTCGAGCCGATCTGCAGCCAACTGCCGATCGCCCCGCAAACCTACTACGCAGCCCGGAACAGGCCGCCCTCAAAACGCGCCGTCAGTGACGAGGAGACCGCGGTGAAGATCCACACTGTGCACAGGAAGAACTACGGCGTCTATGGTGTCCGGAAGGTGCATGCGCAGCTGAAGCGAGACGGCCACCCGGTCGCCAGATGCACGGTCGAGCGGTTGATGCGTCGCGAGGGATTACGGGGCGTCTCACGGCGCAAGGGGCCACGGACGACTGTTCCTGGGCCGTTCAGTGAGCGCCCTGGCGATCTCGTCGACCGACGCTTCACCGCACCGGCACCGGACTGCCTGTGGGTGGCAGATATCACCTACATTCGCACGTTCTCCGGCTGGGTCTACGCGGCGTTCGTCTTGGACGTCTTCTCCCGCCGTATCGTGGGCTGGCAACTGTCCACGACCATGCATACCGAGCTCGCCCTCGACGCCCTCGAGATGGGCATCTGGACCCGCCAGCGGGCCAGCCGGGACCTGTCTCAGTTAGTCCATCACTCCGATCGCGGAGTGCAATATCGAGCCGTGCGCTACACCGATCGTCTCGCCGAGGCAGAAGCCGTCGCCTCGGTCGGATCCAAAGGTGACAGCTACGACAACGCGATGGCCGAGGCGTTGAACTCGCTTTTCAAAGCCGAACTGATCCGCAACCGTGGCCCATGGAGAGGAATCGACGATCTCGAGATCGCGGTCGCGGAATACATCGATTGGTACAACCATCGCCGGCTCCACGGCGAGATCGGTCATATTCCGCCGGTCGAGGCCGAGACCAACTTCTATTCAAACCTGCCCGCCATCAGAGAGATGGAACGGGTCTAAACGAGCCTCTAAAAAACCCGGGGCTTGACATCATGCGCTGCACCGTCAATACCGGGCTACTCTGAGCACCTCACCGCCGCAGACCATCGACCCCAGATCTGACCCAGTCGACGGGTACGCAGCGGTTGTCGACTTGATCTGGCGTGTGGTGAGGCCGTTCTTCATGGCGAGCGCGATCGTGTTTGCGAGTTCGGCGTAGTCGTGGCCGAGGAGGTGGGCGCCGATGATGAGGTCGGTGCTCTTGTCGACCAGAATCTTTGTCGCTCCGGTCGTTTCACCAATGCGGTAGTTGGAGAACCATCCGCTCGTGTCGGTGAATCGCACGTCAACGTCGAGGCCGCTTTCCTTGGCCTCGTGCTCGAGCATGCCGACTCTGACGAGCTCCGGAATGGTGAACACCGCAGTGGGGATGGCGCTGTAATCCGGTGTCGCCGAATTCGGCTTCAGCATGTTGGATGCCGCGATCTTCGCCTCGAACACCGCAACCGGTGTCAGCGGCATCCCGGGGGTATCTGCAGCATCGCCAGCCGCATACACATTCGGGTTGGTGGTGCTCTGCAGGTGCTCCGAAACTTGGATGCCGCGAGGGCCGAAGGCGACATTAGCCGCTTCGAGATTCAGGCGACCGAGGTCTGCGGTGCGCCCCGCACCGTGCACAACAAGGTCAACATCCATCGTGGATTCTGTGCCGCCCTGTTGCGTCGTGACGAGAAATCCTGGGCAAGTTTCTCGACGCTCGTAATGGTCGTTTCGCGGCGCACTGCAACGCCAGCGGTCTCGCCGCGCTTGAGCAAGAGTTCAACGAGGTCGGGGTCGAAACCCTTCAGCGGGATGCGGCCGCGGTCGATCACTACCGGGGTGCTTCCCGCGCGGGCGGCGATGTGCGCAAACTCGAATGACACGAAACCGCCGCCAATGAACGCAATCCGTCGCGGAAGCTCGGGGAGGTTGAGAAAGCCGGTGCTGTCGAGAAGGTGCTCGTGGCCGGGGAAGTCCAGCTCGCGGGGCACCGCACCGGTAGCGATCAAGAACTTGTTCGCATGGAAGCTCGTGCCGTCGATCTCGACGTGGTTGGTGTCGATGAACGTCGCGATCCCGTGCAGGGTGTCAACGCCGGCCGCCTTGAGGCCCTTCTCCATGCTCTCGGGCACCGGATCGGTGAACCCGTGCTTGTGCTGCATGAGGTCAGCCCAGTTGACGCTCAGGTCAGCCGCGTTGATTCCTTTGTCAGCGAAGAGGCGGGCGGAATCGACGATCTCTGCAGCGCGCCGAAGGATCTTCTTGGGGTCGCAGCCGCGAAGCGCGCACGTGCCACCATAGGGGAGTGCATCCACAATTCCGACGCGCCACCCGCGTGACGCCGTCTTCTTCGCGGCGGCAATGCCTGCCATTCCGGCACCGATTACGAGCAAGTCATGGTTGTCAGTCATGGAGAATCCTTTGGTTGGGGAGAGAGTGTTCGCTTAGCGAGAGTCGGCAGGATGTGACGTGGTGCCTCGGAGGGCCGACCTGTGGGCTACAAGCTGTTCAGCTTCTCGCGCAGCTGGTCAACACTCGGTGCGCCTGCGAAGCCATCCGGGGTGACATATCGGCGGCACGCGAGTCCTGCCGGTGCATCCGCCTGAGCAAAGGGATCCACACCATCGAAGAGGATGCTGGGCGACCCGCGGAATCCCACGCGCTCCGCTTCTTCGACCGTCTCGACCAAGTGTCGCGACACTGTGATCTCCGGGAACTCTTGTACGAGTTCGTTGATGTGCTGATCGGCAACCTTCCAGTTCGGGCAGCCGTCGAAGTATTGCAGCGTGATTTCCATACCTTCACGGTAAACCCTGAAGTGCACTTGAAGGTCAAGCGTTAGTCTTGCCAGATGCTTATTGGAGAAGTCGCCGATCGCCTCGATGTTCCGCGCCACACGATCCGTTTTTTACGAGAAGCAGGGACTGCTGCCCGAGCCTCAGCGGCAGGGAAACGGGTATCGAGACTACGATCCCGCCGTCGTCGATAGAGTCACGTTCATCGGGAACAGCCAAGCCGCAGGGCTCACGCTTTCGGCGATCCTGAGCATTCTCTCGCTCCGTGATGCCGGCCAGGCTCCATGCACCCACGTATCGAGCTTGCTCGAACACAAACTTGAAGGTGTTCAGGAGCGGCGGAAAGACCTAGCCGCGCTCGAAATGGAGCTGAAGGAACTCATCCAAGCGGCTCAGGGGCTCGACCCGGGCAACTGCAACGAAGCAGAAATCTGTACGATCATCCCCGGTGCCTAACGCTAGTGGGGTTTCTCTTACTTTCTGCGTAGTGTGGGTGGATGCTTAGTCAAATCGGGATCTTCGGAATGATCATCAACGTACTCTTCTTCGCCGCCGTAGTTGCCCTCGTTGTGCTGGCTATCTGGGCTCTTATCCTTTCGATAAAAGCATTGAAGAAGTACCTGGGACAACCGAGTGCGACGGGCGCAAGCGCAGTCGACCGAGACTGACCAACACCCTTTCGGGTCTCATTTCACGATCACAGGCGATGGCGCGCTGACCGCCGTCGCCGATCAGAATTCGTAGATCTCTGTGAGCTCATCCGACAGCAACACCGTGTGTGGGAGATCACGCAGAGCGTCGGCGTCGACCGAGATGCCCCTCAACTGCGCGGCCTCGGCGTACTCTTCCCACGGAAACTCGTCATCGGGCCCCAGGCCGTCCGCTTGCACAAGCGCGAGAACTTCTGCGATCACGTCGGCTGCGGTTTGTTTCCACGAAACGACGTCGCCACCCCCAAATCTGGATGACGTCACTCCACGATCCATATCGAGACGGATCATCGAATCGTCGGAGAGACGCAAATACTGGGTCATCTTCATGCTCATGGTTGGCCGGGTGTTCTCTGGAACCGGATCATCGAGTTCGCAGATGATGACCAGACCAGTCACCGACAGCGTGGAAATGTCGAAAGGTAGACGATGCAGGATCTCAGTGCGTGCCGATCCTTGCCCGATTGGCGCGTAACTGCCCTGCTCATCGCTATCTGTCATGGTGGGTAGCAGCTTAGGTCTTTTCGTTACACGGCGGCAGTTCGAGAGTGTCGAGGGCAGCCCCAATACTGCTCCAAGAAGCCCGTCAGGCGTTGGATGGCACACTCAAGGACGGGATGCTCCGGATACATCAGCAGCAGCACCTCACCCGTTGGCCCGATGAGCGCCCCGACAGCTGCCCGTCGGAAAAGATGCGCCGGAATTATTGCCCTGCTGGCCGCAAGCATCGGAATCGTGAGCACCCCGTTAGTGTCGGTGCAGGAAATAATCCGAGCGATCGGCCGCGGGCTTCGCCGCCCGCTGCCCCCTGCCAGCGCCGCCAACTCCGCCCCAGTGGAGTCACCGCGCTACGAATAACAGCCGAGATGTCGTGGCTGCTGTATTGCGATGGCAGCGCGCACAAAACAATAATGGCCGCGAGCGGGACGACTGCTCGCGGCCATTGAATAGACCGTCGATCGAGGCTTCGATCGACGGTCTAAAACGGTTCATCCCTGCTACTCGTCCGTAGTATTTTCGAATACCTGATATGCGACGCGCTGTTCTTCTTCGTCGGTGTACGCACTAACAGTGACGTGATAAGCGTCGTTGGTGAAGGTGCCCATGATCATGTACGAATCACTCCACAGGCTCTCTTCGAACCCCGCCCCCACGATCATCTCTCGCGCGGCGTTGATGGATGATTTTGCATCGTCAACCATGAAAGTTACCGTCCACGTCTGGGTGCCTTCAACAGTAAGACCAACCGCGGTTTCAATCTCTCCGTCGATAACCGGCACCTCGTCTGGAAAGTCTTTAGGCATCGTCCCGTCGGCTTCGATGTCAACATCGCTCCCCGTGACTCCTTCAAGAATCTTCTCCGCACCTCCTTCAGCGATGCCACTACCGATCTTGTCTGTTAGCTGGTCAATGGGGTTCGCGAAGCAGCCGCTGAGCGACAGAGTTGTCACCAGAGCTACCGCGACGATTGTGGACTTGGTGAAGGTGGTGTGTGTTGTCATGGCTGCCGGCGGGCCGGACTCTCTTTTCTCATCGATGGTTGCTGCTCCTGTACTATGCGGCACCGCATCCAGTTGCCGAAACAACGGCAGTACCCTAACTTCCAGCACACCATCCGGCGCTCACAACTTGCTCACACAGGCTGATGGACGCCATGATCTACTTTCTGCGAGTTAGCGGGATTCATCAGGTGGTCGCTCACAGGCAGGCGGGCGTAGTCGAAAGATTGTTCCTGACACTCTTGATTGCGGACTGTACGTCTTCGGTGTCAAGAATCGTATCGACCTCTCCGGCTTCGAGACCGACCGCGCTGAGCGCCGCATCATGATAGGTCTGATAGTCCGCTCGTACGGGGTCTGGCAGCCGGTCTGCGTACGGGGTGGTGTCACTGAAGATATCCGCGACATCTTCTTCGGTCAGAGGGGCTTGTTCAGCCTGCAAACGCAAGCCCGCTTCAACAAGACCTACCGTGCCAAATGCCGCAAGACAGTCTTTGTCGATTTCTGATTCTTCCTCCGCAGCTTCGGGCTCAGGAGCGGACTCACTAGGGGTGCGTGCGCTGTCACCATTCGAGACAGTTCCCGTTGCGCATCCGCTGAGCGCGATGCCTAAACCGAGCACGAGCGCTAAGGACCAGGGTGCGAGTGAATATTGTCTGTTCGTCATTGTTGCCTTTCTAGGGACTGATCTGGTGCTCACTGCGTGCGCAGAGTGTAGTGAATGCTGGTGTCGGCATCGGTCGTGCGCTCGGGGCCGACAACGACAACGAGGGAGTATCCAGGCTTCTGGACCCTACTGATGGTGTTGGAGCCCTCCACCGATCTCTCGATAAGTTCCCAATCAGAGTCCTCGAACTGGTCTCTGACGACCATATTGACGATGGTCAGTGCGTGACCGGTGACGTACTCACCCACGAAGAGCGGATCGGTGCCCGTGACGGCGGCCACCTCGAGAGCACACGGATAGAACGGAACATCGAGAGTGGAAAGGTTCTGGGGGATCGGGGCCACATCGGTGAACTCGGTGTCACCGCAGGCCACGGTGCCGCCGAGGTCTTGCGTCTTCAGCTTGGGGTCGGTCAGGATCTCAGCATCATCGCTCGGAGCGTCAGGACTCACCGACGTGGCCGAATCTGAGGGGCTTGACGCATCGGACGACGCGCGGTCGCCCGATGCACATGCTGCAGTGCTGAGCATGACGACCGCCCCGAGGACGAGGCCCAGCCACAAGGCTCCAGCTGAAGATGGACGCATGACAACCACAGCTAGCGCTCGTCCGCAGTTCTGGCATCGCTCATGAACAGAGACACCGTCATCGGTGATGCGGCAGTGACGATGGATGCGTTAGATGGCGCTTTGCCCATGGTGTTGCCCTGAATTTCCCGCATGATGCCTTTCACGATTAGTCCGCGAACAGATGCTGATCCTCAAGGTAACCTGATGCCACTCACATTCGGCTCACACTTTATTACCCCTGGGCAGCACCAACCGGTGTGAGCCGAATGTGAGCGTCGGCTGGTGGAGTGTCAGATGGTGTCGCTCATCAGCGAACTGCATTCAATCCCGAGAAGAGGAACCATCAATGACTGACCCAAACGCTCAACCCCTGTCTGATACTGCAGCGGACAGCGCTTCACAGAATCCCACTGCAGCAGCACCTTTGAGCACGGCAGACGATGCACAGTGGGCGATGCTCGCCCACTTTCTCAACGTCATTCTGGTTTTGCCTGCCCTAGTTATCTTCCTCATGTTCAAGGAACGCGGCCATCGTGTCGCAATCGAGAGCAAGGAAGCACTGAACTGGACGATTAACATCGCTGGAGCGGTCATCATCTTGAATATTGTGAACGTAGTCCTCGGCTTCGTCCCCATTCTCGGTTTAATCGCATGGTTCGTGCTGACACTTGCAATCTGGGCGATCCTCGTCATTAACATCATCTTCGCGATCAAGGGAGGAATGAAAGTCAAGAACGGCGGCAGCTACCGGTACCCGCTGAACTACCGCTGGATCAAGTAACCCACGAGACCAGAGCAGGCTTTTCACTGAGCAACTGCTCGATAGCGTAACGCTCATGTTTCAGTCGGTCAGGCAGGCCCTCAGCACTAGAACTCGCGATCAAGGACACCCAAGTATCGGCCGCGGTTGCTACTAACCCCAGTTCACGTGCCTCGCGAGCAATCTCGTTAAGTTCGATCGCGTCCCCCTCGACCCTTGCTTCACCGTGACGCAAGAGCAGGGTGAGTAGACCGCCGCCCGCAATAGCATGCGCCTCGCCTAGAACGACCACGGCTTCGTCCATTTCGCAGCCTATGCGGATTGCGCAATGCGCAAGCATCCCAGCAAAGTAGGTGTGCTGTGCCCATAGCAGCCACCGCGCCGTCTCCACCAGAGTGTGTGCCGCTTCTTCGCGATGCCCCTCGGCCCATGCGATTCTGGCCTCAGCCCAAGCGCGGAGCATCACGACTTTGGGGTCGCTGGACGCTGCCGCGGGGATGGCATCGAACCTTACTCGTGACTCCGCGCCACGGTGCCCCGCGGCTTGAGCACTTGCCGCTGTGAGCGCTTGTGCAGCGGGGAGGAGACCGGTCGCATCACGCCATTCGAGGTGTTCGACGGCAGACAAGGCAAGTGTGTACGCCTGCGACGCATCCCCGGAAAGTAACTCGCTGAAACCGAGCGCGTACTCCCACTGCCCCAGCGACTCAGGGGAACGGGCGCTCACCTCAACGATCTTTCTCCGAAGTCGATGCTGAGCCGCAACAATGTCACCCGAGTTGGACAGAGCCATAATCTCAGTGAGAGTGATGAGGGCAGCGCCACCGGGAACCACATCGATGATTTCGTCGGGTATCTGGTGAAGTTGCGCGAGTACCCTATGAGCCTCATCAAGCGGGCCCGTGATCACTCCCGAAACGCCAATGATGATCAGTCCCGACGCATCGGCGACATCAGAGGTTATCGCGGGAGGCGGCGTAATCTCGCCGCCCATCCCTGCCACCGCAGACCAGCGCATCCGGCAGCGGTGAAGTTGAGCTAATTCGCCCGGCGCTTCGACCAAGCTGAGCGCTCGTTCGATAATTTCTAGTGCGCTCCTTGCATCCTGAAGCCGAAGACCGCTGTGCTGTGCGTGAGCCAATGCGACGGCCGTGATTTCCGCCTCGGAAGCAGCGTAACGGTGTGCGTTGCCAAAATGAGCATCAGCAGCATCCAACATCCTTAGTGCGGAAACTGCGAGTCCGGCGAGCCGGTACGCGTGAACATTTTTGGGGTCCTGTTTGATCACGGCTTCGACTGCCCGGAGGGCGAGACGTTCATCGAATGCCCCAAGGGCTTTTTCGGCAAGCGCCATCGTCGCAGGGATATCAATCGGGTCACCAAGATCGAGCGCCAGAATATGAGCACGGAGTTGTGCCCGTGGCATGTCTGAGGCTAGATCGCTCTTCAGGACCTGCACAACTTCGCGGGTGAGGTCATTCCACAAAGCTTTCGAGAATCGGGCGCGAAGAACCTCAGAATCTAGTGGATCCTCAAGGCGCCACCACCCGCCATCGGACAACACCAGCACATCTGCGCGCGCCAGAATACGTCGCTGCGTAGCCCCCAGAGCCTCACCCGGATATTCACCGGCGATAGCCACTAGCGCCGCGGCTTCAACACTCGCATCCTCGAGCCCGTTGAACCGCGCGCCGACCAGTTGCGCTAGCCGAGGCGACGGAGCGGGATTTCCGCGCAGTTCCCAGCCGTGTTCAGTCTGCACTAATAGCCCATCCGTCAGGGAACCGGCGATGATCTCACGCACATGAAAAGGGTTACCGACGGCGGCGTCGAGGATGCTCAACCGAGAGTCAGGAGTCAGGGGCCCCCCGGTGATGCTGACTGCCAGCTCGTACGCCTCCACGTCGCTCAGCTTCTGGACTGAGACCTCAGTGAGTTCGCCGCTGTCGTACAGAGTTCGTATTTCGGCCGGAGCATCGGTAAGGCTCCGCGCGACCATGATAGTAGGGACACGAGAGGTGCTGATGAGTTGAGTAACGACGAAGAGGGATGACTCATCTAACAGATTCACATTGTCGACGAGCAGAACCGTAGTTGATCGGTGACGAGTGAAAGAGTCGATCAATGCGGCAGGTGTTCTCCACCCCTCTGAGAAGGAACCCGCAGTACCGGCAAAAACTCCGAGCGGTATCGAGCGGTTGAGCGTGCTTGCGGACAAGAATGGCGCAAGACAGTGCTGAGCCTCAAATCGTGCCCGAACAGCCCGGAGCAGGTGGGTCTTCCCAATCCCTGCAGGTCCGGTCACAATCAATGCTCGGTGCTGCTTCACTAAAGTCGCGAGCGTATCCGTGTCATTCGAGCTCAAAGCCACGCCCATTGCGGGGGGTCGCCCGAGTTCCATGTTGATCTGGGAGAGGACCGGCGTTGCTACCGGGAGGCGTAAGAGCGATTCTGACGGCTGTTCCTGCAGAATGCGCACATGCAACTTCCCAAGTTCGCCACTAGGTTCCACACCGAGCCGATCGGTGGACATCGCGCGGGCGCGCGCAAAGACGTCGAGAGCCTCTTGCGCGTGACCACGTCGATACAGCGCAGCCATCAACTGACCCCAGTGTCGCTCGAGCAGTGGACTCTCCTCGACCAGCGCGGCGAGTTCAGGAATAGCAGTGGATTCGCGGCCGAGTGCGAGATCGATATCGATGCGGTCTGCCAGCGCCGAAGCCCGCAATTTCTCAAGTCGTGCTGATTCTGCCTGAAGCGCCAAGGACTCTGGTAAATCAGTGAAAGCGGCCCCGCGCCACAGCTCGAGCGCCTCGTGAAGACGTTCAGATGCCTGGACGAGACCACCGTCGGCAAGGAGCCAGCCGCCTTCCTCCGTCAGCTTCTCGAAACGCACTGTGTCAGTGTGAAAACCTGTCGGAGCAAGACTGTAACCCCCGTTAACGAGCCCAATCTCAAGCGAGGGAAGAGCTGACCTCAACCGAGACACTCGCGCTTGTAACGCATGAGCAGGATCACGAGGAGCAGTCTCATCCCACAAATCACCGCACAATCGGGATGGAGAAAGAGGGCGGCCCCGAGCAACCACCAGCTGAGCGAGAAGTGCTTGCTGCTTGGCTCCACCGAGAGGGTAATTCTGCCCACCCCTACGAACTTCTACCGGCCCGAGAACGAGGACATCCAGCATCACCACACCCCCAATCGTCGCGCGTGAGATCAGGTTAGCAAAGTTCAACTGCTCTTAGGCAGATAGATTATCGCTACCCTTCTGACGGGAATAAGTTGTGTCGATTTAGCTGGACGAACGGGGCTCGCGCCGTCGACGATGCTTGTCTTTTGACCGGCATCGTAGGATCGCCGGTCAGATGTGTCAAAAGTCCGGTGGTGAGCCGTTTTTCTTCCGCCGTTTCCGGCCGAGGACCCCACAGGCGGTCTCGACGGGACCGGTCACTCAGTCGGAGAAATCGGAGTTTGCTGGTAGAGCGCGAGGCGCCAGGCATCATTGTGGTGCCGATATACGCTCGACATGACATCGGAGAACGCAGGCGCATCGCCCTCTCGATAGGCGGTGGCCACGTATACAAGTGTGGCACTGTCCGACCCGGTGCGAACGAGGCGGACCTCGCCGATGCTGTAGGTCCGCCACGGCGGCGCTTGCCCTAGCGATTCGACGACGGCCTCGCGATCCATGACCGTTCCGTTAACCAGTACCATCAACGCGTCATCGGTCATTAGGGAGCCATAGAAGATACCGCCGGTGCTGTCGCACAATGAGTCCCAGCCCCGGCGTTCGATGTTGATAAGCGTCGTCTTCAGAGAATCGTCACCCATGCCACAACACTACTGGATTAGGTTTGTTGCGAAACGGTAGCGCTAACGGGTTCCTTGTACGGCTTAGCAAACGGGAGGCGTCAGCCTGCTGCTCGACCCTGATGCGCGCAAAGCGATGCTTCCGGGCGGCTCGCTGGTGCTCGGACTGCCGGAAGACACAGTCGATTCGCCCCACACTTAGCGGCGCTACTCCTCAAACGTATTAACCATGGCGTGCGCGGCGCGGTCGAGGTACGCCCAGATTTCGGCATCGTAGAGTGGCGGCAATTCGAGAGTATCGAGGGCGTTGCGCATGTGGTGCAACCAGCGATCACGGGCATCCGGGTTCACTTTGAAGGGCATGTGGCGCTGCCGAAGGCGGGGGTGTCCGCGTTCCTGGCTGTACGTGTTCGGGCCGCCCCAATACTGCTCCAGAAAGCCCGTCAGCCGCTGGATGGCACCCTCAAGGTCGGGCTGCTCCGGATACATCGGCAGCAGAACCTCATCCGTTGCCACACCCACATAAAACTCGCGCACCAGCTTCTCGAACGTGTCGCGACCGCCAATGAGTTCCCACATCGAATTGGCCGGAGCATCCGGGGTCACCGCAGGCTTGGCGATCAGCCGAATCTTCGGCAACTTCGCCTGCGCGGCATCGCCTGTCGGCCCAGCATCGCCAGCAGGTTCGGTCACGTTCTCAGCTTCGGTCATCGTTTGCGCTTCTCCTCGGGAAAACTCAGGGGCACGGGACGCGTACGCGGCGGACGTGCACCGCGAACACTCGCAGCACCCTCAAACCCACTCAACACGATCGAGTTCAATGCAGGAAGTTTGACACCCGCCTCATCGAGAGACTTCTTCAAACGGGCGCGCAACTCTCGAGCAACATCATCCTTCGTGGCGGATGCTGTCTTCACCACCAGTCGAACGACCACGGCTTCCTCTGAGATGGATTCGATGCCCCAAATTTCGGGCTTCTCCAGAATACGTGTAGCCCACTTGGGAGTCGTCGACAGCTCAATTGCGGCCTGCAAGATACGCTCCTGCACGGCATCCACATCCGACTCATACGGCACAGCAAGATCAATGATCACGCGCGCCCAGCCCTGCGACATGTTGCCCACCCGGGTGATTTCACCGTTGCGCACAAACCAGAGCGTTCCATTCACATCGCGCACCTGAGTGGTGCGAATATCGACAGACTCGACCACACCAACGGCAGGTCCGAGGTCAACAATGTCTCCAACGCCCAACTGATCTTCGGCGACCATAAACAGGCCATTGAGAACGTCTTTCACCACGTTTTGAGCACCAAAACCAAGGCCAGCACCGGTCGCGGCCGTAATGAGAGCGAAAGCTCCCGTGGCATCCGGGGCGAAGAGATCGAATAGCAGCAACAGCACGATCAACACAATGATGACCGTCACGATGCTCGAGAGCACCCCACCGAGAGTGCGGGTGCGCTGAAGCACTCGAACCGCAGCAAGCGGTGACGTGAGAAGAACCTGAGTGTCGTGAATGTTCTCTTTGTGCTTGACGCCGTTGAC
>Ga0307486_1001181_pt1 | contig 20751 bp, 19 predicted proteins | sample CBIW02metaG_FD_203663 | JGI IMG/M metagenome (GOLD analysis project Ga0307486, IMG submission 203663) | Sea-ice brine microbial communities from Beaufort Sea near Barrow, Alaska, United States - CBIW 0.2 | ecosystem: Environmental > Aquatic > Marine > Coastal | place: USA: Alaska | collected...
TCTTCAATAAAACGTTCTAACGGTTCGTTATTGATAGAGGCTTTGACCGACAAAGGGTGATCTGAGGCTATCGCTAAGTACGTCACCCCCATCAAGGTATCCGGACGAGTCGTGTAGACATCTAAAGTCGCGTCTTGTCCTTGGGTTTGTCCTTGAATAGGAAAAGAGATCTGTAAGCCTGTCGATTTACCAATCCAGTTGCGCTGCATGGTTTTAACCTGCTCAGGCCAGCCATCCAACTTATCTAAACCTTCTAACAACTCTTCGGCATAATCGGTAATACGTAGGAACCACTGAGCAATCTCTTTGCGCTCAACCGGGGCACCAGAGCGCCAACCTTTGCCATCAATCACCTGTTCATTCGCCAACACAGTCATATCAACCGGATCCCAGTTAACGACCGATAATTTACGATAGACCAAACCTTCTTGCATTAGGCGCGTGAATAACCACTGCTCCCAACGGTAATACTCTGGGTGACACGTCGCTATTTCACGCGTCCAGTCATAACCCAAACCTAAAGATTTGAGCTGATTACGCATATAATCGATATTTTCATAGGTCCACTTTGCGGGCGCAACATTGTTCGCCATGGCGGCGTTTTCCGCTGGCAGACCAAAGGCGTCCCAACCCATTGGCTGTAATACGTTCTTACCTTGCATACGCTGGTAACGAGAAATGACATCGCCGATGGTGTAGTTACGCACATGCCCCATATGCAGTTTTCCACTTGGGTACGGGAACATAGACAGGCAGTAATACTTCTCCTTGCTGTCATCTTCATTGACCACAAAGGTCTCGTTATCGTCCCAATATTTTTGGATTTCTGCTTCAATTTTCTGAGGATTGTATTGAACTTCTGACATGGCTTTTACTTCTACTTCCAAACGGTTAGCGTGCATCTAAGAAAATCGTGTCTTTTCGACTTGAGAGCTCTGCTTAACTCTGTACGAGAAAAAAATGAGATAGAATTTTTCATGTTTTGGTCAAAAAACAAGCGTAATAGCTAGCTATTGCGCGTTTTTTTGGCTGAAAGATGGGAAACTTATAGCCTTTTTTATCCGTTCATGAATTATGCTGAATTCTCAACTTGCTTATTAAATTAAATAAGTTCAATATTATAGTTGAAACAGACCATTAACAGGAGAAAAAAATGAATGGCAATAAAATGCTCAAAGCCTATAGAACCTTACTGAATCATGCCAAGGAATCCCTGATTTATACAGAACAAAAAACCTGGCAGCTCTTAGGACAGGCCATTGAGAAAGCTGAACAAGCAGACTATGCACTTGCCGAGTTAACCAGCAAAGAATTTGAACAAGTTCAACAAGATGTACATGCCGATGTAATGCAAGCCGCCGAGTATTTATCTGAAGCTGAAAAAGGCGTTGATGAGTTCATCCATATGGATTTGCCATTACTGGAAACGATCTTAATTGATAAAGCGCTGACTTTAGCCGATCCGACTGACATTACGTTATTAAGGTTGCGTTTGGCAGCTGCTATGGATGAAAACCATCCGATGTTTGATCATCCAAACTAACCGAGTTGAACTGGACAATGCCTCTGCCATCTATAGTCGTCCGCTTAGGAAATAGCGTTTGGCTAACATAAAGGCAAAGAGACTGAACAACAGAAACAACACTGGCAATTTACCCCATTCCGCATAGAGCGTTAACCCTTCATAAGGCTGCACCTTACCTCTTAATACGCCTATTTCATAGGCTGGGATCTGCTGTTTTATTTTACCTTTAATATCAATAATCGCACTGAAACCGGTGTTGGTACTACGCGCAATTTCACGTCCTAATTCCAACGCCCGCATTTGCACTTCTTGTAGTTGCTGTGCGGGTTCAAAGGTATGGGCAAACCAGGCGTCATTGCTGACGGTAATAAGGTATTTTGCCTCCGGCAACTGTCTCGCCATCTCTTCGCCAAACGCGGTTTCATAACAGATACTCAACCCTGCCAACTGCCCGCCTAACATAAGGGGCGCTTGATCGTCAGCACCGGCTGTAAAAGTCGCATAAGGAATGTTAAACAGCGAACTAACGTAAGCGAATGCATCGTTCAAGGGAAAAAATTCACTAAAGGGTACAAGATGAGACTTGTAATAACGGTCCGTAGGGCGATGCAGATTAATTAAAGCATTGTAATAATTTGCTGAACCGCGATCACCTGCGATGGCACCCACAAGAATATCCGTATTTAATAACTGAGCATCTTTAATAAAAGAATTTAAAGCACCTCGTTCGACCACATCGTAATAAGCAGGAACAGCTGTCTCCGGCCAGACAATGACATCCGCATCCATATTACTTTTGGTCATCGAAACATATCGTTTCAAAGTCGGCATAAATTCAGACTGCAGCCACTTCTTTTCCTGTGGAATATTACCTTGTAATAACGCAATATCGACGGGCTTATCAACGGGTTTCACCCACTCGACATCCTGCAATAAACCGCCTACTGACCACAGCAAACAGAGTGTGATACTGGCCACAAACCACGAACGTTTTTTAAATAACCACAACAACAAACCCGCGGACATGGCAATCGCCCACGACATGCCCCACACCCCAAATACGGGTGCATACCCCGCCAACCAGGTTTCGATATGACTATTTCCCACCAATAAAAAAGGGTAACCGCCCAGCAAAGATGAACGCACTAGTTCACCGCCCACCCAAACCGCTGGAAAGAGAACGGTTAAGACCAGGCCTGGTCGTTTACTGTCTTTAAAATACTGTGCGACCCAACCACTGAACGCGATAAACAAGGAAAGGAATAAGATAAAACTGAAGGTCATCAAAATGGCTAAAGGTAACAGCACACCCGAATAGACATAGATACTTGAGAACAACCAACTGACGCCAAAGCCGAAAAATCCGAGGCCAAACCACAAACCGATTTTAAACCCTTCAAAACGGTTTTCGGCTTCTAACCACAGCAAAAATAGACCGGTCAAAGAGGCAATGATCACGGGTGCAAAATTTAACGGCGCAAAAGACAATACGCCTAGTAGTCCAAGTCCAAAAGCAATAGCATGTTTTTTTTGAGGAATAAATAGATTAATAAGTCCGCTTAAAAATGGGGTTTTAACGGTTTTCAAATGTGCAATCCTCTGCATTTAACGCAAGCTTGAAGGTGGTTTTAGGATAATTCATCAGTATTGGTAAGACGGTCAATGTTTTCTTTAGCCTGCTCGCTAATCTTGTCGTCCAAAGGCTTAACTTCAAACAGTTCCGCGCGACGGTTATTGCCTTTCAGCACGGTAAAACAAAAGTTTTGAGTTGTTAAGCTTTCTTCTTGCAAAGGCACATGACCAAACTCTGAGGCCAAAAAACCACCAATCGTTTCACTATTACCATCCTGTATAGAAACACCGAAGAATTCATTGAACTTTTCAATTGGCGTAAAAGCGTTAACAGAATAAGCACCAGCAACACGTTTCTGAATGTGCTCTTGTTCATCAATATCATGTTCATCTTCAATATCACCAACAATCTGTTCTAACACGTCTTCAATCGTGACAAGGCCCGCTAGCTCGGCATACTCGTCAACCACTAACGCTAAATGGTTGCGACTAGATTTAAAATCACGCAATAACACATTCAAGCGCTTGCTTTCCGGCACAAAAATAGGCGTGCGATAGATCTTTTCTAAATCTTCTTTAGTGGTCAACTCGCCTTTCACGACCGCTCTAAAGACATCTTTCGCAAGTAAAACACCGACAATTTCATTGCCACAAATAACAGGATACCGCGAATGCGAACTTTCAAGCATGGTTTCTAAAATAGACTCTAAAGGCTCCAAGGCATCAATCAATTCAATTTGCAAACGTGGGATCATAATGTCACGTACACGCGCTTCTGAAACATTCAAAACGCCATTAATCATTAATAGTGCGTCAGAATCTATCAACCCTTGGCTTTGCGCGTCATTCAAAACACTTATTAGATCTTCTCGATTCTCCGGCTCATCTGAAAAAATCTTTGCCAGACGTTCCAGCCATGAAGAGCCGCTAATACTGTCACTCATTTACAATTTAAACCTCGGTATAAAAAACCTCTAACCTGAAAAGTAGATTAGATAGCTTTGGCGATAAACTTCACATGTGATTAAATGTGTTATGAAGCGGATTCGTAGGGATTAGCAAAACCTAACCCCTGCATAATTTTAATTTCTAAGCCTTCCATCATGTCGGCATCATCATCATTTATATGGTCGTAACCTTGTAAATGCAAGGTACCGTGCACAATCATATGTGCCCAGTGAGATTCTACCGTTTTATGTTGAGCGGCTGCCTCTAACGCAACCACTTCTGCACAGATGGCTAAATCCCCTAAATAGGGTAAAGCTTCGCCTAAATCGGCCAGGCCTGGTGGTTGTTCAAATTCGAAAGAGAGTACATTAGTTGGCTTGTCTTTATTACGATAATCACCATTCAACTGCTGACTTTCTTGCAAATCAACAATTCGAATCGTCATTTCAACGGCTTGGTTTTTTTGTCTATCAACCAATGCAGCAGAAACCCACAAATCACACTGGCGTTGTGTGGGTAATGGTAATTCGTCAATGGCCCACTGCAATTCAATATCAAGCATACTCTATCGTTCCATTTTAAGAAGCTGTTTTAATGTTTTTATAGGTACGTTGATTAGAACGTTCACTGTCTAAAGCGTGCTGACGTTCATAGCGGTCATAAGCGTGAACAATTTTTTGGACCATCGGATGGCGAACGACATCTTGTGTTTGATAAAAGGTAAAACCAATGTCCTCAACCCCTTCTAATACCTCAATCACATGGCGCAAACCGGATTTTTGGTGACGCGGTAAGTCACATTGAGTAATATCACCCGTAATCACTGCGGTCGAACCAAACCCAATTCTCGTTAAAAACATTTTCATCTGTTCCGTACTGGTATTTTGGGCCTCGTCTAAAATAATAAAGGCTTCATTCAGAGTTCGACCGCGCATAAACGCCAAGGGTGCAATTTCGATTACATTCTTTTCAATAAGACGTTCAACGGTTTCAAATCCGAGCATATCAAATAATGCATCAAATAACGGTCTTAAATAAGGATCGACCTTCTGACTTAAATCACCCGGTAAAAAGCCTAGTTTTTCACCCGCTTCTACCGCTGGGCGTGTCAAGATAATGCGGCGTACCTGTTCATTTTCTAATGCTTCAACCGCACAAGCTACGGCTAAATAGGTCTTTCCCGTCCCTGCCGGACCGATACCAAAATTTACATCATGGTTTTTAATCGACTCAATATAGTTCGCTTGGTTAGGATTACGAGTCTTAATCGTTTTACGGCGCGTTTTAATCAAGACTTGCTCAACCGTTAAGGGCTGTACTTGATCATAACCCAACTCATGCAAGACCAAATGCACACGCTCTGGCGTGAGCGTTTCATCGGCCGTTTCTGCATACAAATCAAGTATGACTTGTTCGGATTGAACCACTCGGTCTGCCAATCCGGTAATTGAAAGTAGATAACCACGGGCATTAATCTCAACCCCCAAACGGAGTTCGACTTGCTCAAAATGCTCGTTATGCCAACCACAAAGGTTCTGTAAACGTTCATTATCTTCGGGGAAAAGTTTGAATTGAATAGTATGCAAAGCGGACAAATGGCGTCTCAAAAGTAACTCAGGCACTCGCCTGAAAAAAATAAAGTAAAATTTGCAGAATCACTTGTTAGTAAATTAAACGATAACGGCTTACTAACAAACGACACTAACCCTACGTAAGTATAAGTATATATTACAATGCATAGGCCTGTGGCGCAATATGAGAATCAGCTTCTGGTGTCGCAATTAAATTGCCCTGCAAAGAGTTCGTTAAGGCTTCCGTGATTTCAACATCGACAAACTGACCGATTAACTCTGGCGAACCTGAAAAATTGACCACTCGGTTATTCTCAGTACGCCCCGCGACTTGATCAAATGACTTGCGCGACAGACGTTCAACCAATACGCGTTGTACAGTACCCAGCATCGCATCACTGATGTCTGCGGTCTGCTTATTCAATAACTCTTGGATGGCGAATAACCGACGTTTTTTCTTCTCCATCGGCTCTTCATCCAGGAATCCTGCGGCAGGTGTTCCAGGACGTTCACTGTAGATAAAGCTGAAAGAACGATCGTATTTAAGCTCTTCGACTAACGCTAAAGTCTCTTTAAAGTCATCACACGTTTCCCCTGGGAAACCAATAATAAAATCACCTGATAAACATAGGTTTGGACGTAAAGCACGCACTTTGCGAATAGTGGATTTATATTCAAGCACCATGTGGTTACGCTTCATCATCGCCAATACTTTATCGGATCCCGATTGAATCGGCAGATGCAGATGCGAGACCAATTCAGGAATTTCTGCATAACAGTTGATAATACTTTGTGTCATCTCATTAGGATGTGAGGTGGTAAACCGAATACGCCCAATACCCTCAATCGCACGGACGGCGTGCATCAATACGGCCAGATCTGCAATGTCACCATCTTCCATCACACCTCGATAAGCATTGACGTTCTGACCGAGCAAATTGACTTCTCGCACACCCTGCTCGGCTAAGATACGGATTTCATGCAACACATCTTCATAAGGGCGACTGACTTCTTCACCACGAGTATAAGGCACCACACAGAAAGTACAGTATTTAGAACAACCCTCCATCACAGAGACCATTGCTGAAACCCCATTTACTTCAGGCTCTGGCAAGTGATCGAACTTCTCAATTTCTGGGAAAGAAATATCAATAACGGCTTTTTTCTTTTTGATGCTGTCATCACCACGCACACGCAAGACTTCATCAATCATTGCGGGTAAACGGTGCAGCGTTTGTGGACCAAAAATCACATCAACACATGGCGCACGTCTACGAATTTCACGGCCTTCCTGCGATGCCACACAACCGCCCACCCCTATGACTCGGTTTGACTTTAACTTCTTCCACTTTTCCCAGCGACCGAGTTCAGAAAATACCTTCTCTTGTGCTTTCTCACGCACCGAGCAAGTATTCATCAAAACCACATCGGCCTCTTCTGGCTCCGTCACCAGCGTTAAGCCATGGGTTTTTGCGAGTAGACTCGCCATCTTATCAGAGTCATATTCATTCATCTGACAACCGTAAGTGATGACGTAAAGTCCGCCAGTAAAAGGGGTAGTTTGTGACATATTCATTCCGTGCAAAAATAAAGGTTTTATCGCTCAAGACTACAAGCGTTATGTAACTGAATCTACTAATAAATTCAGGGTCGCGTATTTTAACACAGTGAAAACCAAAAACCCTAAATCTCCACCAGACTAATTGCACAAATCATTAGATGACAACAACATGATTGTAGTCAAAGAAACGTAAGTCAAATAGTCCAGACATAAAAAAACCGCCAAATGGCGGTTTTTTTTGTTTTCTAATTTGAATCAAATCAAACTTATAACTCTTTACAAACAAACAATAAAGTATCTGAATCAGCATAAGCAGTACCAGTGGCAATCGTAGCAGCAGTTGTAGCGCCTGCTCTGATTGTTCCAGTTGCAGGATTACCATCATCCATCTTAGTATCCATACCATGAGCATAGCTATCCGGAATATTACTAGCGCATATATGATTTTTTGTAAACATTGCTAATGTAGGATCTGCATTACCAGGAAGTCCTGTCCAAACACCATCTAAATCATGAGCCGGCCCTACAGTAGTACCAATAGCCAACAACGCACCCGAAATAAAGCCTTCTCTTTTAAGATCAAACCAAAAGGCATTGTTAGTATCGATTGCGCCATCTGGAGTTGCAGAATCACCAGCAATATTCCCTGTACGATCTTGGTACGCATAATAAGCGGCACTGATATTATCAAAATCTGAAGTCACTGCTTTGATTTTAGCGTTGGTAATCAACTCCTGACCTTTCAATACCCCCCCCAATAATAAACCGATGATAACCAATACGATCGCGATTTCGACTAAAGTGAAACCTTTTTGTTTTTGTACGTTTTTAATTTCCATGACATCTTCCTTTGATTATTTAACCAACACTTCTTTGGTGTTGTCTTCATAATATAGGGCATCAAACTTTAAAAATAGAGTAAATTTTCCTTACACTCGCACAACTACTTAGGAGATATTGAATTTAGATTAATCTGCAAATCAGACTCATCAAACCAAACGCTGTTAACACCTGGAAATCTATTCCAATAGGCCTGGTAAAGTGATCGCAAACCCAAAGGCATTGTTTGTTTTTGTGAACTCAATCTGCCCACTGTGTTGTTTTAGCAGTTCCCTAGCGAGAAATAGACCCAAGCCCATTCCACTTTCACTGGTGGTCCAAAAAGGTTCAAATAAACGCTCTGAACGTATCTTGCTTTGATCTTCTAAACAGGCACTACTAATCTGAACGACGACCCATTTATTGATATCATCTGTCAAAACTTCAATGGCTAAAGGTGCTTCACAAACTTGATGGTCTCTAAAGTTCCCAAGTACATTTTTGAAGACCTCAAGCACTAATGGACGCGGTAATTGTGTGATGGCGTCACCGGTTACACTTGCTTGCAAATCATACATTCGTAACGTTTCTTCTATCAGGGCTTTTAACTCATAACTTCTGTTTTGAAAACTCTCAGCAAGCGGTTGTTGCATTTGCTGTACCGTTTTTTGTGCTCGTTGCGCCATAATAGGTAATGTTTGCTTCAGCCGTTCTAATAATCGCTGTTGGGCTAACGGTTCACTTACTGTCTGTACCTGCTCACTGAGCAACTGAATGAACTGGGCGATGTTTTTAATTTCATGTTGAACAAAAAGCTGATAGCGTTCTAACCGTTTTTGAGACGTGAGAATTTCAGCCTGCTTCAGCACTAGGTCCTGCTCTAATACATTGATAAAGGTTTTAATGACCAGACCTGCCAGACTTTCTGATGCATTTGCCTGACGTTCCAAATAGATCACAAATTCAAACCGCATATCTTCTCTATCGACTTTAAAGGTCTGTTTATGGGTTTTAGATGGCTGATCAAGACCAAATTGGATACTTTTGTGCTCTCCAAACCATTCAATATTGGCGTTCATTTGCAAACAACCTACATTTTTCAAAATCGGCCAGGCCTGGTCAAAAAAATCCAGGGCATCTAAATTGACACTTTGATTGAGCTGATAAAGCGTGCTTAAAGCGTGACTCAGTTTCTTGGATTGGTGTCGAAAGTAAAAGGCAGTAAAAAAAAGTGAGAGCCCTATGACGACAAATATGGGCCCCGCCCATTCAGCGATAAACTCGTTCATCTCGATGCCTTGACGCTAGCGTTAAAGTGAATCATTAGAGTTTTCTATGCGTTGTAATTGATATTTTTTAATTAAATAATAGACGTTTTCGCGCTTAAGCCCTAAGCGACGGGCGGTTTCATAGACATTGAATTCAGTGTCTGCTAACACCTGGCGCACCAACTTCTCTTCGGCTTGATTACGAATAGATTTAACGCCCTCGCCCAAAGAAGCGTCTAACTGAAATTTTTGAACACCTTCTTTTTGCTTTAAGGCACTTTCTTGAGCATAGAATAGTAAAGCTCTTTTAACAGACATTAAAAGCGCTTCACTCGTGGTGGGTTTTTCTAAAAAATCAAATGCACCATGCTTTAGGGCCAAATAAGCCGTATCATCCGCTTGTTGACCTGTGAGGACAATCACTTTAGTGGCTATGTGTTGTTGCTGCAACCAATTTAAAACGGCTACACCTTCCTCTGGAGTATGTTCATTGGGGGGCATCCCCATGTCCAACAAGACCACTTGAAATAGCTGTGATTTGAGTACATTAATGGCCACGACCCTAGAACTGGCCTCCGTCACACTATAACCTGCTAACTCCAAAGAGAAACTCAGCATGCCACGTAATGCAGGGTCATCGTCTACCAGAAGAATCTGTGGTTTAATGGTCATATTCACTCAAAGCAGAATTTTTCACGTTAAGGCGCAACATACCCGTAATTAATGATTTCAAATTTTGATTCTAATAACGTTTTCTCGGTGGGTGTAAAGTCCGTCGAGAGTTTAGTGGTATAAAGGGTATCCGTCTCCGAGCCGCCATCGATGTTTGCGATCGGAAAATTGCCATATAAGTAAAGGACATCCGCCCCTTTATCCATATTAATGGTGCCATAAACAGTCCCTTTTACAATGACTTCATCATTGCCCCAACCCGCATTTAAACTCCCCTCCATAATGCCGCCTATCACTGCGTAGTCATCCCCTCTACCTAACGTCACTGTCCCGCCAACAGAGATATTTCCGTTGACCGTAATCGTATCATTATCACTCCCCAAATCTGCATTTCCACCTGAGCCGACATCGCCTTTGATATACAATTTGTCATTGCCATCTTTAAGCTGAACATTGGCATTTAAATCACCGTTCTCACCTAAACTCGAGTTCTCATCAATATAGAAAGAATTTGCCTCTCCATTGCCTACATTTAAATCGTTTGCAGAGTTGACGTCTCGTCTAATAATCACATCATAACCATCATAAATACCATTATTAAACGTCAAACTTATTTCATTTAATAAATCTAATACCTGTTCTTTAATCTCATACCCTGAAATCGTCACTAACTGATCATCATAAGCGCCATCGCTAAAAAACTTTTTCCTGACCAACAAATCATTGTTACAGTTTTCGGCTTCATCTCCTGTTTCTGCATTACATGCATTCAGAGCTGTTGATGCGCCATTTTCATTAAAGGCCATAATAATGGCGGGAATAGAATTCACCTCAACATTGCTGGCAGTCGCATCACAGACCGCTGCTGACTTCTTGCAAACGGTATAGCTTGTGGCGACATTTGGATTCACTGAAGTCGGTGGCGTTTCCAATCTAAATGCAGGAAAATTCCCATTGCTATTCATCGTATTTGAAAAATAACTAACGGGTAAATCTTTATTGATCATAGAGGCAGCCGTCGTGACCCCCGTATCAACGCCATATGCAAATACATTGCCAAAATCATCACTGGCGATGGCGGCCCCTAATCCAAGGGAATTAAATGGCACTGTGCCAACCGCACTACTGCAAGCCAGACCTAAAACCCGATCTTCGTTACCATCATTATTGATATCTGGACAGGGCATGTAATAATTAACCTTAACGTAATTCAACATGGCTTTTTTTGTATTCTCTAAACTTCCCAAAGTATGAGATTGTTTGGAATTGTCTAGGTACGCACCCACTGTGCTGAAACCACCCCCAATCAATAGACTTAAAATAACTAAGACAATTGCCATCTCAACTAAAGAAAACCCTGGTTGTCTTTTTTGAAACTTATTCATTTTAAATCTCCTCGACCAATGATCGCTACTTTAGCCTGGCTCACTGTCACCCAAGTCATAAAATCTCGACCAGAACCCGTTCGAATATCGACAAAATCGCGACTGTTTGTACAATTGATATTTTCAGCAGCCGTTCCACTGCCACAACTTACATGTCCTGCATCGTAGCGGTAAACCTCTTTACCGTTTGCCCCCCAAGAAACCGCAACAGCAACCACGCCCCCTCCCAAAGGGTCGATAGACCCATCATAGGGTGCGGCATCTTCATTATATATATTTAAATTGGAGGCACCTGAAACAGTGCCCACAGGCGGCGTAATTAAATGAAAGAAAGGTGGAGTATCACTCGCCACACCATTGACATTCGGTCGCGGGTCAATCGTATTAACACACGTATCGGTACACACACTATTACAGTCACCTGGACCTCCAGCCGCCTTGCAATAATATAAGTTCGTTTCAGGGCATAACCATAAATTTGTTTTTTGACCTGCGCCCGCTTTACCTAGCACACTGGCAGACTGACAAATTTCCGTAATATAACCTGCATTTTCTGCTCTTGAATTGACTCTATAATAATATTCATTGCCCCACGCATCTTTTGACTTTACCCCTAAATCACTATAGGGCAAATACCCCTCACGCGCATCACAACTGATACCATCAGAGCGATTTTCTTTGCCATCATTATCCGTATCGGGACAAGGGAGATGTGCATTCACCGTCAGATAAATATTGATAGAGCTTTGCAAGGTGCGCATATTCGCCAGCTCGGTTTGCTTGTGATCCGTTTCAAACAGCTGCTTGGCAACGCCATAAAAACTGGTCGTAATAATACCCAATATAAGCAGACCAATCGCGACCTCTATTAAGGAGAAACCATTTTGATTGGGGTGAAAAGCGTTTTTCTTGAATGTACTTACCGACATCATGGACAGACACTCCCCCAGGTTCGCCAATTGCCGCCTACAGGATTCGTAGTGGAATTGTAATCATTGTACCAGTGCCGCAAGGGGGCACCAATATCATCTAAATCTGCGATTGCATCCACAGGATCGGTTTCATCAAGATCGTAACCAATACCTTGCAAACGATTACGCTCCGCACATACACGGTGTGCAACCATCGCTAACCATTCAATATAGCTGATACCAATAATTTTGTCGGCATTTGGGTCCTCCCTCAGATCGTTCAAGTGGGTGATGAAATGACGATCACCGTCTCTATTGGGTGCATCCAATCCATCCTGCCCTGCATCCACAAGCAGTGCCACATAGCCTGTTACGCCATTTAACGTTAATACAGGATCAAATGACCGCGGTTCAAAGTTGCTCGTCTGAGCGGCAGGATCTCCCTCAAGTCTAATAGGGTTCAAAGGTGCGAATCTCTTTAGATTATCGTTTACATAACCAGGGTTTGCATAACTGAAACGTTCATCTAAAAAATAAAAGTAGCGGGTTTTTTCTGCAAAATAAAAGTGACGTGAAGAGATTAACTCCGGAACATAACCAAACGTTAACGAATCGGGAAGAAAACCCGAAGTATCAGGGCTTGCCCAAAGTAGTGGGTTGGTACAACTGCCATCCGCGATACCGTCTGCTGGGCCGCCAGCACCATCATCAACATCAGGGCAAGGAAGATAGCCAGGGGCAGGCACTTTAGCAGAACCTTGCACATTGCCCGAGGTATCCGTAATATACACCTCCGGCTGTAACACCGCAAACTGCAGTAATCGTTGTTTAACCTGTTTTAAGTCTTCTAAATCATAATCGATCTGATCGCTTTTAAACAGCGAAATCAGCCGCTCTTGCTTCATCGAAAGCCACAGTGTCGCAATAATCACCACGACCACAATCACGAGTATTAACACAAAACCTTTTTGAGGTTTCTTTTGACGATATCCTGGGGTCTTGGCATCTATTTTATCCACCCTACCCACTCCCTTTCAATGCGATCACTCTAAAATCCTTACGGAACAACCTTACAATGAAAACCCATTAAAATCAATAAACCACTTAACAGATGAATTGCCCCTTACCCCTATAAATAAGCGGTCAGAAACAAAAAAAGCCCCGCCTATAAATAGACGGGGCTTTCATTACAATGTTTCATCAAACTGTTCTAGCAACGCTAGGACAGAAGTTGATTAAAACTTGTGTAATAGACCAACAGAAACTAGGTTAGATGATTTACCGTTCGCACCAATGTTTTTGTCATAGTTTACGAAATCAAGCTTAGCAGTAGTCTTCTTACCTAGAGAGTAATCAATACCAACTGCAAACGCATCACCGTCATTCATAGTAGAGCTTTTGTAATCAACCATTGAGTACTTCAACTTAGGCATGATTTTACCCATTTTATAACCAAGGTTTGCTTGGATGTTTGTTCCTTCAGTCGCAGCAACGCTTGTGTCAAAGTCTTGGAACATAACGTTTGCTAATAGACCTGAGTTTGCTTTGTACTGAGCAACAAAACGAGTTTCTTTAATGTCATCAACGCTATTAGTTACATTCATCTTTGAATCCCAGTTGTTATAAGCACCGGCTAAATAAAGACCTTTTTTGTTAGAACCGTAAGTCGCAGCGATAGAGTAAGCATTTGTGATCGAAGCGTCTTTTTTAGCAACACCATAGTCACCGTTAGCATTGTTACCAGTGTTGTTAATACCACTAACACCCGCTGCGATGATTTTAATACCACCAAATGATGGAGAAACATAAGCGACTACTTTCTCAGCACGAACTTCACCACCAGATACACCTAGACCACCAGCCATTGGCTTGTTATCGCCGTAACCAGCTTTAGTTGCGTCGTTGAATAAATCCTTACCTTGAATCATTTTGAACGGAGTATCGTTACGACCCATTAAAACCGTACCGAAACCACCGGCTAAACCTACATAAGCGTTACGTCCGCTTATTCCTGAATCTGTCTCAGTCATGTTTACGCCGAATTCCATCTTGTAGACAGCTTTAAGACCATTCCCTAAGTCTTCAGAACCTTTCACACCAATACGTGAAGAGTGAGAGTTTACAGAAGCACCCTTGTCAGTTAGGTTGTCGATAGATAGGTAACCTTGACCGTATAGAGTTGGTGCGTCAGCGAATGCTACAGGAGCTGCAACTGCAGATGCGATTGCTAGAGCAATAATATTCTTTTTCATTTTGAGAATCCTTAAGTTAATTTAAACGCCGGCATATGCTGGCTTGGGAATGACTATAGGGAAGAATTACCCAAGGTGCAACTTTATTTCGTAAAAAAACGACAGACTTTTAAAATGTTGTTTTTTTGCAACATTACTAACGGTAAGCGATTGAAACCCTGAGCCGAAAGGCAATGCAGCCTTGAAGAAAACCGTTATCATGAAGCCCTACTACTTGGAGGCCCTTATTAAATAGGAGAATGACGTATAGAACGGAAGAATACGTTAAACGAATGGAGAGATGATACCTAGATCGAAAAAGTGACTTTAGAATAAGATAATTAGAGGGATAGACTCCTAAACCCAAACCAACTAGGTCACTCTTAATATATATGTACGCTTAATTTATACGTTTTTTTTGTAAATCTGCACCGCTTGTTCATTCAATGTTTAAACAACGGATATAACACCTAAGGGACAGGCATAAAAAAACCCGCCAAAGCGGGTTTTTTTGAACCAAAAGGTTATATATAAATATATTAACGCTTTGAGAACTGTGGGCGCTTACGTGCTTTACGTAGACCAACTTTCTTACGCTCAACTTGACGTGCATCACGTGTTAATAAACCACGCGTACGTAAAGCAGGACGATTTGCTTCATCATAGACAACTAGTGCACGAGAAATCCCGTGACGAATTGCGCCAGCTTGGCCAGTTGTTCCGCCGCCAGCAACCGTGATGAAAGCATCAAACTGCTCTAGACTTGTCGTCGCTTCTAACGGCTGATTGATTAACATTAGATCTGTTTCACGAGCGAAAAACTCTGCGATGTCACGACCGTTTACCGTCATTTTCCCTGTACCTGCGCGTAAGAATACACGAGCTACTGAGCTTTTACGACGACCTGTTCCGTAGTATTGTTCTGTTGCCATTTTAATAGTCCTTCTTACAAGTCAAGCGTGATAGGCTGCTGAGCAGTATGCGGATGTTCAGAACCTGCATATACTTTTAGCTTTTTAAACATTGCACGGCCTAATGGCCCTCTAGGCAACATACCCTTAACAGCGAACTCGACTGGACGCTCAGGCGCTTTTTCAAGTAACGTTTCAAGGTTAGTTGTCTTTAAGCTACCGATATAACCTGTATGGTGTTGATACAACTTATTCTTACGCTTAGTACCCGTTACAACAAATTTATCTGCATTGATTACAACAATGTAATCACCACAATCTGTATGCGGAGTATATTCTGGCTTGTGCTTACCACGTAATCGAGCAGCGATTTCAGCCGCCATACGACCTAAAGTTTTACCTTCAGCGTCTACAATATACCAGTCATGTTTAACTTCAGCTGGTTTTGCAACAAATGTTTTCATAATTTGTTCCTAAATAATTTAAATAATCCAAATCCAAAAGATTCACTCATTAACATTCAACTGCTAATCAATAAATCCACTTACTGTTTTAACGGGCAATAAGGGGGAAGGGATTAACAAGCGCGAGATTATACCTATTTATAAGAGTGCAAGCAAGGCACTTACCTCTTTATTTATCAACTTATTTGACCAGGCCTGGCGAATTCCAATAGAAACCTTCAAGACCTATAGAACTAAACAGCTAGACCATGACTTACCATGCCTTTAAAAATCAATCTTACGCAACAACACCTATTACACACGCACCACAGGTTTGAAGAGCTATTTTTCAAGTAAAATGGATTTAAAATTCCACTCTCTACCTCAAATGTATTTTAACCTTCGTGACGAATAGTCTCGACCCAACCCAACATAATGAACTTTATTTATACCCCTTCCTTCAGGCACAAAAAAGCCAGCATTTAGCTGGCTTTTTCCAAACATTAATTCATTGTAATTTACATAAAATTACATCAAATCAAATGACTTTGATAGTCCGACGACGAAATAGGTTGTGTTATCCGTGTTCGCATCACTAAAGATGACATCGACACCGAGATCAAACCCTTCAACATCCGTTGCATAACCGACATCTAGATACCCTGCGTCTTTAGCCTTATATCCAGCTGAATTTCTATCCGTCATGGTCGCACCATAAGTTAAAGAGACACCTTCAGCAACCGCACTAGCGTCTAAAGAAACCGAGTAATGAACATAGTTTGTTATATCTGGATCCACATCCATATCAAGCCCTACAGAAACAGGACCGTAACCCGCCGACAAATTAACTTCTTCAAAAGAACTCGCCCCTGGCGCATAAGCCACTTTATCAGTATAGCTATAGTTAGTATACATCACGCCCAAATCAAATCCATTGACCGAACCACCCCAACCAGCATATAAGTCGTACTCATATTCTGTATCCATCGTAGATGCCCAAACACCCGCGAACAAGCCAGAATCATGCTCATAGTCAAAACCACCCTGTAATGCTGGAGAGCCCTTAGAAGTCGATTGATTCACACCACGGAAAATATAATCAGTCACAAAACCCACATTAGCAGATACGCCCGCTTGAGCCGTTGCCGGAGCAACCGCTATTGTTGCTGCGCCAGCCACAGCCATAGATAGTAATAACGTTTTTAGTTGAAATGCTTTTTTCATGTGTATTCTCCGAACAATAATAAATTAAAAATCTCAAAATCCATATAGCAACTGGCGTGCCAAAAATTAAGCAGCCAAATAAGCCTCCTGAAGGGGCCTTGTGTTTAAAAACAAACCATCATAAGCGTCAAGACACTACTTTAATAGTGCACCCGCACCAAGTTAGAGCGATAAACACTCTATTTTAAATAATAGTACGTGATTGAGCTTCTAGAAACACGATCAACTCTTTCTCTAATGCCCTAAACTCTAAAATCAAAGCTTTGCCTCTACCTGTCAACTGCGTACCTCCACCGGATTTGCCGCCATGCTCTTTAATGACTAAAGGTTCGACGTACATTCCATTGAGATCCTGCACGAGCTTCCAGGCTTTTTTATACGACATGCCCATGGCTTTGGCTGCCTGACTCATTGAACCCAGCCTCTCAATATTCTCAAGTAACTCAATGCGCCCTATTCCAACATACCCTTCAGAACGCTCTTCGGCGTCACTTGTCGCATCCCCTACGATCCAAAAACGTGCACGTATTTTTGGAGAATAAGCCTCGCCAGGAAGTTTCATTTTTCCCTGCAAAGCAAGCCTGGTTTTACTTTCAGAATTGGGCACTGGCGCTTTCCTTTATTGATCTCTGTATTTAGACGTATAATACATCTTAAGCGCACACAATGCATACGTGTGCCTGACAGCGTGGGAACAGTACGCGCACTCTAAACAACAATTGATACCACTTAGAGGTCTTTGTAATAGTCGCTTGCCGATGAAAAAGAGCTCTGATCAACCAAGGAGTATATTATGAATATAAGTCCGAATATAGGATTATGGGATCGAATTATCAGAATTACATTGGGATTGACTCTAATCGGCTTAGCTTACTTTGGAATTGTGGGCGTTTGGGGCTATATTGGAGTAATTCCTTTAGTCACTGGATTAATAAAGTGGTGCCCTATTTATAGCATTTTAGGCATACAAACTTGTCCGGCACATAACACCATTAAACATACTTAAGCCCTCTCCCTATCGCTGGGTTTAGGTTGCCTAAGCCCGTTACTCGAGGAAATTCACCCCACGTCAAATAAAGATATCACTTAAACTATTGAAAACCCTTTTCACATTCCTTCTTGCCTTTTACGCATATTAGCTTGAAAATACGCAACAATGAATCAATCTACTTAATGGTGTTCTTGCATGACAAAGCATAAAAGTTTCAATATTATTGATCGCTACCAAGAACATGACGATGTGGCTGCTGAAACCTTAAAAAAGCTTGAGGGATTAAAACTCCAACTTAATCCGATTCATTATTCCATTGTGTATGAATGCTTTATTAATATTGACCCCATTTTTAGCAAGCGGATTGAAGACGCTCTCAAAACCCATACCTATGATGACCAAACGGCTGAATCACTGTATACCGAGTTAATCTCTCAGTTTATCAACTTAAAAATTCCAACCGCTGAAGTGAGTGAATTATTAAGCAACCTTCTTTTAGAACTTGAGACCTGGAATGAAAGCACTCAATACAAACAAGCCGTCATTACTGAGGAGGTAGATTTTATTGTCAAACAAAATTTACCTGACAAAATCATTAAAAGACTTGAATCGGTAGTCATGCCGACCTTACAGGAGCTCTTCACAGATGCCGACAGGCTCCGCAAGTGTGTGATTGACTCTACCGAAGAGATTAAACAATTAAAAGAAGAGCTGCAACAGGCCAATAAATTAGCTAAAACAGATGAGTTGACAGGCATTCCAAACAGGAGAGGCTTTAACAGTTTCATAGAGCATGTCAGCAAAGAAGCCATTGTTCAAACCTCTTCTTTTGCATTGATTATTTTTGATTTAGATTTTTTTAAAACCATTAATGACACATACGGGCACTTGATAGGTGACAGCACCTTGCGTTATATCGCTAAATTGCTTACATCCGAGACCAAAGGCCGCGATTACATTGCGCGTATCGGCGGAGAAGAGTTTGCAGTCGTCCTACCCAACACTCACTACAGTGCCGCCTTAAAAGTGGCCGACAATATCAGACATGAAATTTCGACTAAAAAGTTAGTCGTAAAAAACCACACCAAACCTTTGCAACTTAGTGTATCTGGCGGAGTCGCCATGTACCAAATGAACGAAGTGTTAGATACCCTCGTACAACGCGCTGACAGTGCGTTATATCATGCTAAGAATCACGGCCGTAACAGAATCAGCGGCGAAGAATCTCTGTAGCAACCTATACATGATTTTTTCATGAAATTCTAACCCATTTCCGAAAATCCACCACAAACAGAACTCAACAACTCTAACAAAGCTGGCCACACTGATAAGCTCTAGAAGGAGTTTCGATATGGGCAATCCTTGAAGTTTGCTTTGCCGCTCTAAGCAAAAACTCCTTAATACCATATTGTATATTGCCAAGACTTACCTTTGAAAGAGGTAACATCTGAAAATAAACCCTTTGACTTTAAAGGGTTATACAGTAAAGCCTTACATACCTAAAAGTTCGGCCCGTCTAAGATACATTTGTACTACTTTTCACCTGAATATCACTTCAAACCAACACGTTATAAACCATTGGATATTGTTGAAACTCCATGCTTTATTCAATCACTCTAAATATGCTGTTTTATATTAAATTTCAAGGTTTTTTTCACTTATCTGCCATAGTTTTTTTTATACCCTAGGATAGAATTTTTTTCACTTTTTTTTCAAAGCAAATTAAAACTCATACACAGAGTTATCCACAGGATGGAATGCTCTAATGCGTGGGATAGTATGCTAATTGTCCACAGTAAAAGAGGGATTATATCGCCCCAAACCGAACATTAAGCATGCTTGCATGAATAGCAAAAATACACTATATTTGCTATTCAAAATAATAATGTTTACTACATGTAGTGTCTAAAGCCACGATAGACTACAAGTAGATATTCTAAGCAATTAGACTAGCTTTGCAGAAGCTCTGCTAAGCTGATGAATTTACTCAATTATTAATTACTTTATAAACAAACACCTCTTATTTGCTTTATACACAGGTTAAAAAGTTGCCCATGAAAAATCAAAAAATTCTCGTTTCTAAGCGCGACGGATCTAAAGAACCTATCAATTTAGAAAAGATCCATCGAGTAATCACATGGGCTTCAGAAGGACTTGAAAATGTCTCTGTTTCAGAAGTCGAACTGCGCTCTCACATCCAATTTTATGACGGGATTACCACTTCGGACATTCATGAAACGATTGTGAAGTCGGCGGCTGATTTAATCTCCGAAAATGCTCCAGATTACCAACATTTATCTGCGCGCTTAGCGATTTTTCACCTGCGTAAAAAAGCCTTCGACCGCTTTACACCACCAGCACTGTTTGAACATATCAATAAAATGGTCGGCAGTGGCCATTACGACAAGCAAATCATCACTGACTACAGTAAACAAGACATTGATGAACTCGACCGCTATTTAGACCATGATCGTGACTTAACGTTCAGTTATGCGGCTGTTAAGCAACTGGAAGGCAAATATCTGGTTCAGAATCGAGTCACCGGCAAAATATACGAAAGCCCACAGTTTATCTACATGCTGATTCCGATGTGTTTATTTGCCCATTACCCGGTAGAAAATCGCCTGCAATACGTTAAAGACTTTTATGACGCTTCATCTCTCTTTAAGCTTTCATTACCAACCCCAATCATGTCAGGGGTACGCACCCCAACTCGTCA
>Ga0307486_1001182_pt1 | contig 20749 bp, 10 predicted proteins | sample CBIW02metaG_FD_203663 | JGI IMG/M metagenome (GOLD analysis project Ga0307486, IMG submission 203663) | Sea-ice brine microbial communities from Beaufort Sea near Barrow, Alaska, United States - CBIW 0.2 | ecosystem: Environmental > Aquatic > Marine > Coastal | place: USA: Alaska | collected...
TTTTCTTCTGAAAATTTCACCAGGAAATCCAGTTCCTTGCAACTCACTTCATATAGATCCCTGAGTCCGTAATGTGATTGAACCATCAGTTTTCCGAAAGCTTTAAGCTCACCTGATTTCAATAAATTGGCAGCCGCAAGTACACGTTTATTTTCCTGCAATACATATAAAACCCGGTTATACTGTTTTTCCGATAATGGCGATTTGCAGGAATTTAGCAATTCCAAAGTCACATCCCGAAGGGTTTTGACTTCTTCATATTGATTTTGTATGATTTCCAGGGCAGATTCGCATTCCTTGCGCCTTGTGTTATATTCACTATCAGCGATGCTGTGGGATACTTTTGAGTTTATCAGAAGGATCTTACAGGATTTGAAATTTGCGGGAATAAATTCAGCTTCAAGGGAAAGGCAATCCAGCAGGATAAGATGATCTTTTTCACTCATTACAGAGGCGTACTGGTCCATAATTCCGCATTGTGAACCCACGAAATTATTCTCTGCTGCCTGCGATAGATTTACGATTTCCTGTTTTGATAAATTCAGGCCGAACAATTTGTTCAAGCCTGAAGCCAATCCACATTCCAGCGCTGCCGATGAACTGATCCCCGCGCCAATGGGCAGGTCGCTTTTTATATAGCAATCAAAACCTTCCAGTTTTTTTCCTCTTTTTTGAAGCTCGTTCATCACTCCTAAAATATAATTATCCCAGGTAGAAAGGCTTTTTTCAATTATCTTTAAATCAAAATGTAACCTATAATTAAAGGTTTCGCTATAAATAGAACAGGAAGTAGGAGTATCGTTTTTCCTAAGTTCAAAATAAATCTTTTTATCGATCGCGGTTGGCATCACAAATCCGTGGTTATAATCTGTATGTTCACCTATCAAATTGATGCGCCCCGGAGATTCTACCAAAACCTTGGGATTATTCGTATTAAAAAATTTATTGATGGACATTTTTTCGGATCTAGTTAAATTTGCGTGTGCAATTTGATTAGAATTATAATGTAAAAACTTATCAAAGATAATAAACGTATCCTATACATTAATTTTTTATTAAAAAAAAAAGTGGTTTTTTTGTATATACATTAAACAATCAACAATTATGGCTGTCGAAATAAAAGATTATTACGTTCAACAAGATAAAATGTATGTTGCCACCGATTGCATCATTTTTGGTTTTGACGCTGGGAAACTAAAACTGTTGATTTTTAAAAGAAGGGTGAAACCATTTATGGGGAAGTGGTCTTTAATTGGGAGTTTTGTAAATATTGATGAAGATGTGGATGAAGCTGCAAAGCGGGTTTTAGCTGAAATCACCGGCCTGAAAAATGTGTTCATGGAAGAATTGAAAGCTTATGGAAAGGCAGACAGGGATCCGGGTTTTCGCTGTATATCTATTGGTCAGTATGCATTGATAAGAATTGAAGATTACGATAAAAAGTTGATAGAAATACACGGTGCACACTGGTATGAGCTGGATGAAATTCCCAATTTGGTGCTTGATCACAACCAAATGGTACAGGATGCCCTGGGGCGTTTGAGGCGAAAAGCACGATATCAACCTATTGGTTTTGAACTGTTGCCGGAAAAATTCACAATTCCCCAACTTCAACAATTGTATGAGGCTATTTATCAAATCGAACTTGATGCGCGTAACTTCAGGAAAAAAGTACTCTCTTATAACGTTTTGATCAAGTTGGAAGAAAAAGATAAATCTTCATCTAAGCGCGGGGCATTTCTTTATAAGTTCGATGATGTTAATTATCAGAAATTGCACAAATCGGGGTATAATTTTGAGATTACATAATCGCTTTTTTTTTAATCCACAAAATTTTTAACAAAAAAAATTTTGTGGATTAAAAAAAAAGCGTAAAATTTACATTTATAATAAATCATCTCTTAACAGCATTTTAAGAAATTATGTTAATCTTATCTCTACTGATATAAAGTGATTTTGTATTATATAGGTAAAGTTCTAATTATTAGATTTTTAGTTATTAATATTAAAATAAAGCTTAAATTTTATGGGTGTATCTATTACACTTATAATAATTAGATATTTTTTTAAATTAAAACAGGGATGGAATTTTATAAACACTAACCATTATATTTTGAATATGAAAAACAACAAACTCAAACCATTGTTCTTAATTTTAGTATTAATATTCAGTGGATTATCGCAATTAAAAGCGCAGAATGTTAATCCGGTTGAAATTGTCGGAACAGTAACTACTATCGAAGGATTACCATTGCCTGGGGTAAATGTTACCGAGAAGGGAGTCCGAAACGGAACAATTACAGATATGGATGGTCAATTCCTTATTTCTTTACCTACAAATGGAACATTGATATTTTCATTTGTTGGATTTGAAACAAAAGAAGTAGCTGTGGAAGGAAAACATGAGATTAATATTGTCCTAAAAGAAGATTTGGAAGGACTTGATGAGATTATTATTGTTGGTGCATCATTTAAACAAAAGGATTTAACTGGAGCAGTTGTTAATGTTAGTGAAGAGACATTAAAAGAACGTCCTGTAACCAGCATCAATGAAGCACTTCAAGGAAGAGCAGCTGGGGTATTTATCCAAAATAATCCCCAACCCGGAGGGGAGGCAAGTATTAGAATTCGCGGAAATAACTCTTTACAATATGGTGGAAATCCGATTTATGTTGTTGATGGTCTTGTGATGGATAATGACTTTAATATGATAGCTTTAAATGATGTTGCTTCTGTAAATGTGTTGAAAGATGCTTCAGCAACTGCGCTTTACGGTTCCAGAGGGGCTAATGGAGTGGTTGTGATTTCTACTAAAAAAGGTAAAAACGGTGAGGGTAAGGTTACATACCGTTCCTGGCTAGGTGTACAAAACTTTATAAATGAATCACTTACATTAGGAGCAAAGGATATGTATGAACTAAGGATAGACGCCTTGGCAAACTCACATGTTGCCGAAGATTATTATGCATTAAATCCTAATGCATCCAGAGAAGATTTCATAAATAATGAATTGTTTGGTGAAGGGAGTTTATGGTTTGCAGATTATGAAAATGAAACCTATCAGGCAGGGAAAAATTATAATTGGTTAGATGAGGTTACGAGGACAGCTTTACAACAAAATCATTCAATAAGTTTTTCTGGGGGTACCGATAAGAATTCTTATTATATGAGTTTTGGCTATTCTGATGAAGAAGGTATAGTAAAAAGTTCGGGAAGTAAAAGATATACCGGTAGGATTAATGCGGAGCAGTATTTAAAGCCCTGGCTTAAAGTGGGAACAAATACATCTTATACCAGATCAGTGGATGAGTACGTAGATGGAAGTGTTTTTGGTGTTGCCAGAGGTGCAAATCCATTAATGCCAATTAATAAGGATTCTTTATATCTTGGATGGGGGAATAATTTTGATATCAACATGGAAAATCCTTTGAAATCATTAAGAATAGATAAAAATAATACTAGAAGCAAAATTACATCATCGAATTACTTAAATGTAAATCCCATTGAAGGTTTAAATCTCAGGACATCATTTTCGGTTGATCTTACGGATCAGGAGTATTATGAATATACCCCTAGAGACATTCAACAGGCAATGAGAGGTTCCTTTTTAGGTAAAGCAGTACACAATCTAAACCATTCAAATTATTATCAATGGGATAATTCGATAACCTATGACACAGAATTTGGTAAACACAGTTTAACAGGCATAGTATCTACTAGTATGAGTAAAGATGAGTTTCACTATACGAATGTGTCGGCAAGGGATTTTCCTATAGATGATTTTGGTTATTTTGACTTAGGAGGAGCTTTTGACAAGCCGAATTTTAATTTGGGTTCTGATTTTATGGCATCTACTTTAATGTCTTATCTAGCACGAGCAAATTACAATTATGATAACAGATATTTTGTAACCTTAACAGGAAGATATGATGGTTCTTCTAAATTTGCTGAAGGATATAAATGGGGATTATTTCCTTCTATTGCACTTGGTTGGAATATTACAAATGAGAGCTTTATGCAGAATCAACAAATATTTGACCTTATGAAGTTGAGATTGGGATATGGAAGTGTAGGTAACCAAAATATACCGAACTATGCTTATTATAGCCTCTATAGACCATCCTATTCTAATGAAAGTGTATCTTTTAATTCAACAGGATTAAGGGGAACCAAAGCACTAACCTGGGAAAAACAAGATCAATTTAATGTGGGTCTGGATTTAAATCTAATAAACAGGCGAGTGCAAATTACAGCGGATTACTTTCATATAGTTAACTCAAATCTACTAATAAGACGTTCTCTTTCAACACTTACAGGATATAGTGCAGCAATTGAGAATATTGGGGAAATGACCAATAAAGGAGTTGAATTTTCAGTTACAGGACTAATTGTAGATAATAAAGATTTTAAATGGGACCTCTCCGCAAATTTTTCTTCTGATAAAAATGAGGTTACCAAATTGTATGGAAATGTTGATGCCATTTATAATTTTGGAGGCTTTACAGGTACAGACGTACAAAGAGAAGGTAATTTCTTCCTTGGTGAGTCTTTAAACTCTATTTATATGTGGGAGTTTGATAGAATAATTCAAGCAGAGGATATGGATTATGTAAATAGCCTTGACTTACCCGGGAAAATCTTGCGTCCAGGTGATATTCTCCCAAAAGATCAACAAGTTGAGGGTGAAGAGGGGTATGGTGTAATAGATGAAAATGACAGAGTCATAGTTGGTAAAAAGGATCCTAAATTCTACGGTGGTTTCTCTTCTCAACTATCCTGGAAGGGAATTTCATTAAATTCCGTCTTTACATATTCTTATGGGGCAAAGGTAGTAAGTGGATATTATGAAGGACTTATGACTGGAACAGGTTATGGTCCCGCTCATACAGATATGCTTGATCGATGGACACCAACTAATACGAATACAAATATTCCGAGGGCGACATATGACAATCCTTCTAGATTTTCCGCAGGCGAAACCTCTTGGGGAATCCAGGATGGCTCCTTTCTGCGGCTAGCAACTCTAACCTTATCATATGATTTTCCATCATCAATGTTAAATAGCGTAGGGTTGAGCGATTTTAGAGTCTATACAACCGCAAATAATCTTTATACTTGGACAAAATATAAAGGATATGATCCTGAAAATGGAGATTGGTACCCAACTTCTAGAATGTTGGTGGCAGGTTTAAGCGTAAGTTTTTAAATTAATCTTTAATTTAAAAATGATGTAGCTTATTACCAAATAAATTCTGGCAAAATGATTTCAACTGATAATTTAAAAAACATATACAAATGAAAAGAGTATTTAAATTTAAAACAATGTTAGGCCTAATCGGGCTTCTAACATTTGCTTCTTGTACCTCTGACTTCCTTATAGAAGAGTCAAAAACTAGTTTGACTGAGGAAGAGGTTTATGGAAATGAAGAGAATATTCAACTTCTTATTTCAGGGCTTTATACACAATGGCGAAGTACAAAACAAGACAGAAGTGCGCTTATTTTCACACTTGGTTCTGATGAAGGTAAACAAGGAGGGCAACAAGTTCAGGAAAACAATGTTCAGGCAGCATTAGATAAATACAATGGTGCATTAAATGCTTCCAATTCAACCCTAGCTGCAGAATGGAATAAGAGATGGCCTGTAGTGAGCGCGGCCGCAAAAGCTGTTTTCTATGCTAAATCTGATGAGCAAAAGGCTCAAGCTTGTTTTATCCGTGCCTCTATAAATTTTGAATTAGCGATGCTTTGGGGGCCAATCCCTATTGTTGATTTGGAGAACCTTCATGAATCAAGACAACCGATCAGCGATGTTTTTGAGTTTATAATTAAGGATTTAGAAGTTGCAGTACAATATCTTCCTGAAACACAAGAGGATAAAAAGATACCGACAAAAGGTGCGGCTCAAGCATTATTGGGGAAGGTTTATCTATATGCGCCGGTAGAATCAAATGTGCGAGATTATCAGAAAGCAATAGATTATTTTGATATGGCCATTCCAAAATATTCTTTGATTCCTAATTATGCAGACTTGTTTAATACAAGCCTGGACCAAAACACGAGCGAGGTTATTTATGCATTTCAGTTTATAAACATTTATCCAGACAATAATATGGTCCAACATCACGCGGGATCAAGAGCTGTGGCAGATCTCGATGCGTACACCTACTTTGGAGGGTATGATTTATGTCTGCCTACAGATTATTATTCTGAAGATATATGGGAAGATGGAGATACAAGAAGAGATGCGAGTATTAGGTATGATTTCACACTGCCTGATGGCAGAGAGCCACACATTACTTGGACAGGTCAAGAGGACGAATTAGGGCCACATACTAAGAAATTTGAAGATATTCGGACACAGGGTGTACAGAACTTTTGGTATTCAGGAGGTTTAGTATATTATCTTCGTTTATCGGATATTCTACTATGTAAAGCTGAGTGTATGAATGAATTAGGGCAAACTGGAGCTGCTGTTAACTTAGTTAATTCCACTGTAAGGACGAGAGCTTTTGGCGGCAATTTATCAGAAGCCAATACTTGGTCCTCTGGAATGTCCCAAGATGACTTCAGAAATGAGATTATGGATGAGAGGATGAGAGAGCTTGGTTTTGAAGGATGGAGAAGAATGGATTTAATTCGTACAGGTAATTTGGTAGAATTTGTAAGTGAACGTAACCCTTGGGCACGGGAATCAGGTACAATTCGGGAATTCCATAACTTGTACCCTATTCCGGAATCGGAAATTAAGCAAAATGAAGCAATTAACGAAGAAGATCAAAATCCTGGATATTAGAATTAGCTCAATACCTCCCGGGTATGGGGGGTATTTAATTTTTATTTAAATATTGACGAAATTGACGAATGAAAAACAAAACTACTTTATCAGCATTCTTTTTTAGAATAACCTGCATCTTTTTACTTATAAACTTCTTATCTGGTATGCAAAATTTGGCATATGGTAAAAAGATAAATGACCCAAATGTGAGTTCCGTTATGACTTCATCGGTTAATTACACCTTTGGTGAAACCTACGAAGCAGAAGACGGGGAGTTATTTAATGGAGCCACAATAAATGACTGTGAAACCTGTTCTGGTGGAAAAAAGGTCGGGAATATGGGTGGTGATAACCAAAGTTATTTCACCTATGACGTGGAGGTATCCGAAGCCGGAACTTATAAATTGCAATTTAGTTTTACTTCCGGAGATCCACGTTCTATACTTATATCGGCCAATGGCGGTACAGCTATAGAAGTGGTTTGCCAAAGTGCAGATTGGAATACAACTGGGGAAACCGAAATAGAAATCGCACTTGAAAGTGGTGTGAATACGATACGGTTTTTCAACGATACCTATGCACCAGACATCGATAAATTTTCGCTTACGTTGCTAGAGGCGGCTGGCGATACTGTATATGAGGCGGAAGACGGAGAACTATTCAATTCAGCTGTAATAGGTGATTGCGGAACTTGTTCAGGGGGGAAAAAAGTCGGTGGCATGGGTGGTGGTGGAGATAACAATGGTTATTTCACGTATGATGTGGATATTTCCGAAGCTGGAACCTATAAATTACCATTTAGTTTTATTTCCGGAGACGAGCGTTCCATATTTATATCGGCCAATGGCGGTACAGCTATAGAAGTGACCTGTACAAGTGCAGATTGGAGTACAACTGGGGAAACCGAAATAGAAATCGCACTTGAAAGTGGTGTGAATACGATACGGTTTTCCAATGATACCTATTATGCACCAGACATCGATAAATTTTCACTTACGTTGCTAGAGGCCGCTGGTGATACTGTATACGAGGCGGAAGACGGAGAACTATTCAATTCAGCTGTAATAGGTGATTGCGGAACTTGTTCAGGGGGAAAGAAAGTTGGTGGCATGGGCGGTGGTGGAGATAACAATGGTTATTTCACGTATGATGTGGATATTTCCGAAGCCGGAACCTATAAATTACCATTTAGTTTTATTTCCGGAGACGAGCGTTCCATATTTATATCGGCCAATGGCGGTACAGCTATAGAAGTGGCCTGTACAAGTGCAGATTGGAATACAACTGGGGAAACTGAAATAGAAATCGCACTTGAAAGTGGGGTGAATACGATACGGTTTTTCAATGACACCTATTATGCACCAGACATCGATAAATTTTCACTTACGTTGCTAGAGGCCACTGGTGATAATGTATACGAGGCGGAAGACGGAGAACTATTCAATTCAGCTGTAATAGGTGATTGCGGAACTTGTTCAGGGGGAAAGAAAGTCAGTGGCATGGGCGGTGGTGGAGATAACAATGGTTATTTCACGTATGATGTGGATGTATCTGAAACTGGAACCTATAAATTACCATTTAGTTTTATCTCTGGAGATGAGCGTTCCATATTTATATCGGCTAATGGCGGTACAGCTATAGAAGTAGCCTGTACAAGTGCAGATTGGAGTACCACCGGGGAAACCGAAATAGAAATCGAACTGGAAAGTGGCGTGAATACGATACGGTTTTTCAATGATACCTATTATGCACCGGACATCGATAAATTTAGGTTGCAACTTAAATCTACGGGCGGTTCAATTTGTGAGAACTGTGAGAGTTTGACCTATGGGCAAAATGACCAAATAATTTACGATACATCTAAGGGTACCGTAGCAATATATCATGAAGGTGAATTAGCTATTGATAATGCCTATTCTGAGGTAATAAATGGAGGGCAGACATTTTCTTCAAAAGATTATACCAATGTAGTTGTAAGTCAGGAGGGCTTTTCAGACGAAATAGGCGATGGGGTAATACTTAAAGCCTCCCTCACTGGCAGTAATTTACCCGATATGCAACAGCTATTTTACACCTATTCTGGGAAAGACTATTTTCTCATGGAAGTAATGATTGATGGGGAAGACCTGGAAAGTAATTACATGGCTCCATTAGTGTCTGATGCGGTATCACTTGACGAATCGGGCGATAACAGAGTAATCAGGGTACCTTATGATAATGATGGGTTTGTACGGTATGAATCGGAAAAAGTAGAGAATGACAGCAGAAATGTGAGTTCAGAAGTAACTGCTTTTTATGAAAACAGCAGTCGTCATGGTTTAGTAGCTGGTTCCGTAGAGCATACGGTTTGGAAAACAGGTGTGGAGACTCAGGGATCCGGTAAGAATTTAAATAAATTTAGAATTTGGGGTGGATATACTTCCTCAGAAGTTACCAGAGATGAGATTGAACATGGAAAAATTAAAGGAACTACTTTAAAATCACCAAAAATCTTTATTGGTTTTTATAATGATTGGAGAAAGGGGATGGAAGATTATGGACGGGCAGATAAAATCGCTGACAAAAGATATATTAATGATTGGGATAAACCAACCCCTTTTGGATGGAATAGCTGGGGTAAAATTCAGACTGATTTAGATCTTGATAAGTCCAAAGCTGTAGTCGACTTCTTTTCTGATGAAATTCCAATGTTTAGAAGTGGCGAAACAGCTTATATAGATCTGGATTCCTATTGGGATAATATGGTAGAAGGTGGACTGGAAGGTGATTTTTCAAAATTAAAAGAGTTCGTAGCGTATTGTAAAGATCATAATCTAAAGGCTGGAATTTATTGGGCTCCATTTGTAGACTGGGGACTTTATGATCGCAAGGTGGAAGGTAGTAATTATAATTACGCTGAAACCTGGACGGATGTCAATGGTGGTTACCATGACGAGGATGGAGCCAGGGCTATGGATCCAACCCATCCGGCTACAAAAGAGCGAATCAATTTGGTTATTGATAAATTCAAGGATGCGGGATTTGAAATGATCAAAATTGACTTTATAGCTCATGCTTCCGTAGAAGCAACTAGTTTTTATGATCCTAATGTCACCACTGGAATGCAGGCTTTTAAACAGGGAATGGAGTATCTTATCGATAGAATAGGTGATGATATGCTAGTTTATGCTGCTATATCTCCTAATCTCGCAACGGGAAGGTATGTTCATATGAGAAGAATTGCATGTGATGCTTATGCTGATATAAATGCCTCTGAGTATACCTTAAATAGTAATACCTACGGATGGTGGCAATCAAAAATATATGATTACATAGATGGTGATTTAATTGTTTTCCATGATGTTAGCATAGGTGAAAATCGAGCGCGAATAGCATCGGCAATTGTAAATGGTCCTATAATCACCGGAGATGATTTCTCATCTCCCGGCCAATGGAATGATCGAGCAAAGGAACTTCTTCAGAAAGAGGATATTTTAGCATTGGCCAGACACGGTAAAGCATTTATGCCAGTTGAAGGTGATAGTAATAGGAGCGCCAGTGAATTATTTATACAAGAAATTAATGGAAAACATTATCTGGCGGTATTTAATTATGGAGATGAAAAGTCTTATAATATTAGCTTAAGTAGATTAGGCCTGAGTAATGAGGGATATTGTGTCAAAGAATTATTTTCCGGACATCGATTTTCCCTGGATAAAGATAATTTTGAAATCACATTATCAGGTAAGGATGCTGCAATATATCAATTTAATGAAGGGGTGAATTCCTGTGTTTTCTCATTACCTGATAATTATAAAATTCTATCTACGGATGTTAGTTGTAACGGCAGAGCTGATGGGGAAATCGATATTGCATTTGAAAACCCTGATTATACCTATCAAATGCATTTGGAAGGAGAAGATCCTATAAATATTCCGGCTAATAGTTCTAGTTACACAATGGATAATCTTACAGCCGGCATTTATAACTTGTGTTTTACAATTGATGAAGTTCCCGATTATGAACAGTGTTTCGAAATCATCATCGATGAACCAGGAGAAATTAGTGCGGTTTCTGCTTATAATGAGAGCAGAGAAGTTGTGAATCTGGAACTGAAAGGAGCTGAACGATTCTATGTAACTTTAAATGGGAAGGAACAACTTTTTAATAGGGGTGTTCACGAATTAAAGCTTAAAAAAGGTCTTAATGAAATCAGTATCAAAGGTGACTTGGTATGTCAAGGTTCATACTTTGAAAAAATATATGTTTCAGATGGATTAAAAGCTTACCCAAATCCAACTTCTGGCACGTTACAGATATTTGTTCCAACCCCTGGAAAGCAGGTAAGAGTGAATATTTATAATATGCAGGGAGGTTTGGTAAAAAGTTTAAAATTAAAAGTCCTTCAATCAAAAACTATTGAAATTGATATAAGTAGTTTTAATACAGGTACGTACTTAATGAATCTATCGAATGATGAAGTTAATGAAACAATTAAAATAATTAAAAAATGAAAAAGTTTTTAAAGAATATTTTAAGTTTTTCAGTGGTGTTATCACTACTTGCAAGCTGTGCCAAGGATGATGCGCCTGCCCCTTTACCGGCAGATGTCTCTTTAATTTCTCCATTAGAGAATCAAACTTGTGAAGAGGGTATTAACTCTGTGGGAGATAAGAGTCGAATATTTTTTGAATGGGAGTCGGCTGAAAATGCTCAGATTTATGATCTGGTAGTGAATGATCTGGAAACAGGAGAGAATTTTATCACTTATGAAGAAATTTATGGTACCAAAAAAGAATTAGAGTTAGTCCATAATCGGGCCTATTCGTGGTACGTTATTTCCAGGCATTCGGGAAGTGGTGAAACCGGAGTTAGCCCTACTTGGAATTTTTTCTTCGCCGGTGAACCAAAAGAAAATTACGCACCTTTCCCAGCCAGTATTACCTATCCTGAATTTGGGAAGTTTGTTGACTCCTCGGATGGAACTGTAGACTTGAAATGGGATGCATCAGATCCTGACGGAGATAATTTGATGTATACCGTTTATCTGGATGAGGTTGATGGGATGCAGGAACCAGCGGAAAATTTATCGAATTTTGAAGATACTGACTTAAATGTTCAAGTCGAAACCGGTATAACTTATTTCTGGAGAGTCAAATCCTCAGATGGAAGCAGCAGCAGTTATTCTCAGGTATATCAGTTTACTGTTAATTAAAAAAATTACCAGGGGTTAAAGCTTATATCATAAATTTTAAACAGAAAACAGAGAGGAAATACCTCGCTGTTTTTGAAATTATCAAACCATGAAATATTTTTCCTTTAAAACGATAAGTGCTTTAATCAGTTCTGTTGGATTGTTAGCTTTACTTTACAGCTGTTCCTCAGAGCCTAAAGATCAGCTTCTAAAATCAAAAGATGGCCTGAATGAAATTTCACTAAACCTGAATGAAAATGGAGAACTCTTTTATAAAGTTAAACGCAAAGGGAATTTAGTTGTAGAGAAATCGCCACTTGGTTTAAGATCGGATGACCAGGATTTCACAAGGGCCTTAAAGATTACCAAGGTTTCACCTGTGACAGAACAAAGGGAAAAGTATACACTGAAGGTAGGCAATCAGAAGCTGATTGACCATGTTTTTAATAGCCAAAGTATAACCTTTAGTAATAATTCAGGAGCATTAATGGTTGTGGATCTAATGGCTGGGAAAGAGGGAGTGGCTTTTCGTTACCGTTTTCCAGAATCTCGAGAGAAGGAACGCGTCATAGAAGAAGAAATTACCGGATTCCAAATTCAAGAAAATGCTAAAGGATGGTTGCAGCCTTATAATAAGGCCGGTCAATATACTCCTGCATATGAAGATTTTTATTTTAATGTAAGTCCGGGGGATACCATTGCCAACCCAAGAAATCCTTCTGTAGGATGGTGTATGCCTGCACTTTTTAATGTTAATAATAAAAAAAACTGGATTCTTATTGCAGAATCAGGAACAGATGGTTCTTATTGCGGTTGTCATTTAAAACCAGATTCAGAAGGAGGGATGTATAAGGTGGCATTTGCAAAAATGGATGAGACTTTTACGCTACCAATAGATAAAAATACGAAAGCCAAACCTAAATTTAAATTACCATGGACCATGCCTTGGAGGGTCATAATTATAGGTGATAATGCTGGAGACATTTTACTTTCAAGTTTGATTACAGATTTGGCCCCAGCATCAAAAATCGAGGATACCTCATGGATTGAATCGGGGAAGGCATCCTGGTCTTGGTGGTCCCATAATGATGATAACTCGGCTAAAATTTATAATGAATTTACAAACCTTGCCGTTTTATTTGATTGGGAATACACGCTATTTGACGCCGGATGGGAAGAGGCTAATAAGGAAGGAGACATTGTACATACAGCTGCTTCAAAAGGTGTTAAGCCATTAGTTTGGGGATATTCGGGAAACTTTTTTCATCCGGATGAAAGAAAAAAAAGACTAAAAGAACTTGCTGATATGGGAGTTCGTGGGGTCAAAATTGATTTTTGGTGTTCCGATAGACAAGAAGCAATGGCTGCCATACAATCTTTATTCGAGGACGCTGCAAATGAACATTTACTGGTGAATCTTCATGGTGCCACTGTTCCAAGGGGGTGGCAAAGAACCTGGCCCAATTTTGTTTCGGCAGAAGCCGTTTTGGGCACTGAAAGCTATTTTTATGATGAAAGATTTCCGGATAAGGCAGCAGAACAGAATACGGTATTGCCATTCACTAGAAATGTTGCCGGGCCTACTGATTATACGCCTTTTGCACTTACTATTAGAAAGTATCCCAGGGTAAATACGGCAGTACATGAGTTGGCAACTTCAATGATATATACATCCGGAATCATCCACTTTGCCGACTCAAAAGAAGTATTTGAATCATTGCCTGATGAAATTAAGAATTTACTGCAAGAAATGCCAGCAACCTGGGATGAAACAAAATCCCTCATAGCTGAACCAGGCAAGGCCATAGTGCTTTCTCGGGAAAAGGATGCGCTTTCTTATATAGTAGGTATAAATGGAACAAACAATGAATTACCAATTGAGCTGGATTTAAGTCAATATAAAGATCGATTTTCAAATTTTCGCCTGATTACGGAAGGGAAAGATCCTTTAATGGAATTTGCCACGAATACCAATCAAACAATCTCTGATTGGTCTTACACCATTGCCCCTAAGGGTGGATTTATCATTCAATTTATCAATTAGAGAAATTAAACGGTTTCTCACCATTAATCGACTATAGAAATTTAAGAACGATTTCGAATTATCAAGAATTAAAATTAAATTTTAAAATAATATAATGTATGGTAAATTCTTTGATTAAAAAATCAAGTCTGTTTTTATTAGGTTTTGTTTTTTTTAACTCGATCACAATCCAAGCTCAGAAAAGCAATAGAATATGGTATAAAGAGCCGGCTAGCAGTTGGGAAGAAACGTTGCCTTTGGGGAATGGGAGATTAGGATTAACTCCGGATAGCGGTATATCTACAGAAAGTATTGTATTAAATGATATTACCCTTTGGTCAGGACAGCCACAGGATGCAAATAATTATGAGGCACATACCTATCTGCCTGAAATTAGGCACCTGTTGTTCAAAGGCGAAAATGACAAAGCAGAAGCTCTTATCAATGCGCATTTTATATGTGAAGGCGCCGGTTCGGGAAATGGTAATGGCGCTAATGTTCCTTTTGGTAGCTACCAGACCTTAGGTGAGCTATCCATTAATTTTGATTACGAGAGTAAAATGCCTTTGGCAATTAAGAATTATAAGCGGGAATTGAATATTGATAATGCCTTGGCCCAGTGTTCGTATGAACTTGATGGTACAACTTACACACGAGAATATTTCGCCAGTTTTGACGATGATATTTCCATAATAAAATTGTCCGCAGATACACCAGGCAAGCTTAATTTAACCATAAATCTTGATCGGCCGGAACGTTATGAGACAAGTACCCACCAAAATGAATTAGTAATGTCCGGTCAGTTAAATAATGGGACTGATGGTAAGGGAATGCGCTATAAGGTTAAAATAGGGGCGAAACTTAAGGATGGTAAATTATCGACTATAGACAATGGTTTAAAAATACAAGATGCAACCGAGGTTATTTTATATATTTCGGCAGCAACCGATTTTAAAAATACAGATTTCGAAAAGAGTGTTGATAAGCTTTTGAAAGATGCGGAAGCCAAATCGTACAAGGATCAAAAAGCCAGGCACATCAACAATTTCCATAAATTATACAAACGGGTTTCAGTTAATTTAGGAGAAACTTCTCGTGCGGATTTACCTACTGATGAACGCCTTGATGCTTTTACAAAAAAACCGGAAGAGGATGATGATTTAGGAAAACTCTATTTTCAATTTGGAAGGTATTTAAGTATTTCCAGTACACGAGTGGGGCTTTTGCCTCCCAATCTGCAAGGGCTGTGGGCACAACATGTGCAAACGCCCTGGAATGCGGATTATCACCTGGATGTGAATGTGGAAATGAATCATTGGGCTTTAGAAGCAGCCAACCTTTCTGAATTAAATCTTCCATTAAAGGATTTGGTTGCCGGAATGGTCCCTAATGGGCAGAAGACAGCAAAGGCTTATTATGATGCTGATGGCTGGATAGCGCATGTGATTACCAATGTATGGGGTTATACCGCTCCTGGCGAAGTCGCTTCCTGGGGAATTTCAAATGCTGGTTCCGGCTGGGTTTGTAATAATTTGTGGCAACATTATGCTTTTACTGAAGATGTGGATTATTTAAAAGAAATCTATCCTATTATAAAAGGTTCTGCCGAGTTTTATAACAGTATGCTCGTCAAAGATCCGGTGACTGGCTGGAGTGTTACAGCGCCGTCAGTGTCTCCTGAAAACTCGTTTTACCTGCCTAATGGAAAAGAAGCACATGTGTGTATGGGGCCTACGATAGATAACCAGATCGCCAGAGAACTTTTTACACATGTGATCCAGGCTTCAGAAAAGTTAAATATTGATGCCGCTTTTCGCGAAAAGATAAAACAAAAACTGGAACAATTGCCACCCCCGGGAATAGTTGGAGAAGACGGAAGGATTATGGAATGGCTGCGACCCTATAAAGAAGTAGATCCACATCATAGACACCTCTCGCATTTGTATGGACTCTATCCTGCAAATTTAATCACTCCTGAACATACACCTGATTTAGCGGTAGCTGCTGCTAAAACCCTTGAAGCTCGTGGAGATGATGGCCCAAGTTGGTCTATCGCTTATAAAATACTTTTTTGGGCCCGATTGAAAGATGGTAATAGAGCTTATAAATTACTTACAGATATACTCCGCCCTACCCTAGATACGAATATGAATTATGGAGCAGGGGGAGGCGTTTATCCCAACCTATTGTCTGCCGGGCCGCCCTTTCAAATAGATGGTAATTTTGGTGCCACAGCGGGAATCGCAGAAATGCTCTTACAAAGCCATGCCGGATTTATTGAATTACTCCCTGCATTGCCTGATTCTTGGAAAACTTCTGGAAGTTATAATGGATTGAAAGCCCGTGGGGGCTTTACCATCAATGTAAAATGGGAAGATGGAAAGGTGACCGATTATAAAATAATGTCTCCTGATCAAAAACCTGTTAAGGTTAAGGTGAACGGGAAACTGATAGATATAGTATCATCAAAATTATAGGTTTTTATTATTATGCTCATGGATAATATAATACAAGGGTTAAAGGTGTCGGCAATACTGGTTGCAGCATTGTTTTTCCATTCCCAAGAATTAAAGGCAGAGGTGATATTGGCCCATATTTTTTCGGACAATATGGTACTACAGCGTAACCAACAGGTAAAAATTTGGGGATTGGCAGATCCCAGAGAAAGCCTTATGGTAACTTTTAATGGACAGCAGTTAGAGTCCACCGCAAATGCATCCGGGGAATGGGAAGTCCTCCTGGATCCTATGGGACATGGAGGACCTTTTGAATTAGCTGTAAAGGGAAAAAACACTATCATTTCCCGGAAAAATATCCTGATAGGTGATGTATGGATTTGCAGTGGGCAGTCCAATATGGAGATGCCTGTGGGTGGGTGGGACGAAAACTCTAGAATTAAGGATGCTGATAAGGTGATTCGGGAAGCTGACTACCCCCAGATCTGGTTTCTCATTGTAGAAAAGAGGGTGAGTTTTACTCCTAAAGATGATCTGTTTAGTGGTAACTGGTTCATTATCAGTCCAAAAACTATATCTTCTTTTTCTGCAACAGCATATTTCTTCGGGAGAAAAGTGCATCTTGAAATCGGGGTGCCTGTGGGGCTAATCAGTACAAACTGGGGCGGAACCAATATACAAGCATGGACGCCATGGGAGATCATGAGTATGCAGTCTGAGTTCAGGGATATCAATCCCGAAAAGTTCGAAGAATTAAGTGAACAGTGGAAACTCAATAACTCCGCCTTTGTGAATGCAATGGCTAATGAACGAGGGATAGAAGAAAAATGGTTTTTGCCGGACACCCAAAAAGATAACTGGAAATCAATCGTACAACCGGCCAGTTATGAACAATCCGAAATTGGAAATATTGATGGGATTGTCTGGTTTAAAAAGAATTTTATTTTGAAAGGCGATGAGAATATTCAACAGGTACATCTGCATCTTGGAGCTATTGACGATTTTGACCGGACCTATATCAATGGGAAACTTGTTGGGGAAATGGGAGGCTGGAATACTCCTCGGTCATACGAAATTGATCCTTCTCTTTTAAAGCCTGGAAAGAATACCCTTGTAGTACGGATAACAGATACCGGAGGTGGTGGCGGATTTACAGGGCAGAAAAAGGATTTAAGGATAACACTTGGGAAAAATCAGATAAATCTTTCAGGCGACTGGCTTTACCGGAGATCGGTAACATCGGATATGTATAATATAAAGGATACGGGACCCAATTCCTTTCCCTCTCAGCTCTATAACGCCATGATACATCCTTTGATAAACTACGCAATCAAGGGGGTAATTTGGTATCAGGGTGAATCTAACACTCATCAGGCAAATCAATATGGCAGGATGTTTACTCAGATGATTACCTCCTGGAGGAAAAAGTGGGGATTTGATTTTACTTTTCTTTGGGCGCAGCTCGCTAATTATATGCCGATTCAGAAGCAACCGGGAGAGAGTGATTGGGCAGAATTAAGAGAAGCACAACACCGGGCCCTTTCACTTCCAAATACGGGGGAAGCTGTGTTAATTGACATCGGCGAGACTAATAATATACACCCTAAGAACAAGCAAGATGTAGGTTTTCGCCTAGCACTTGCGGCCCTTAAAACTGCCTATGAAATAGATGTAATTTCTTCAGGTCCAACTTATAAATCCCTGACAATAAAAGAGGAGAAAGCCTATATCGAATTTGATTATGTAGGATCCGGTCTGATGGCTAAGGATAGATATGGATATCTAAAAGGTTTTGCTATTACGGGGGCTGATGGAAAGTACCAATGGGCAAAGGCCGTGATCATAGGAACTAGGGTTGTGGTTTCCAGTAAGAAGGTGAAAGATCCCAAAGCAGTCAGATATGGGTGGAGTGATAATCCAGAGGATGCCAATTTATATAATGCAGAAGGGTTACCGGCATCTCCGTTTCGTACCGATTCCCCCTAAGAGATCACATCTGGGTATGAAAAGTCAGTGAAACATATAGTGAAATTTCTACCCTCTAGTTGGCTCGTTTAAGGGTTAGTATATAGAGATAACCATGAATAAAAAAGATAAAGCAAGTGGGAAAAATGATGACAATTATAAAAAAAAGATGGGGTAGTTACAAGAATAAAGATGTATACCTGATAAAGATTCAAAACAGCAACGGAGCTTTTGTTGAACTGACTAATTACGGTTCATCCATTGTGTCCGTAAATGTTCCCGATAGATACGGGGAACTGAAAAATGTTGTCCTGGGATACAATAGATTAAAGGGTTATGTGGAAGACATATGTTATATCGGACCTACCATTGGAAGATTTGCAAATCGTATTTCCGGTGCCCGGTTCACCCTGGATGATCAAGTGTATACTTTGGAAAAAAATGATGGGAATAATTCCAATCACGGAGGGTACAGCGGATTCAATAAACAGGTTTTCGACATGCATGAAGGTAAGGATAGTATTATTTTTTCCCTTTTGAGTCCGGATGGGGAAGGTGGTTTTCCGGGTAACCTTTCTATTAAGGTTGAATATCTTTGGACCTGCCAAAATGAACTGTCCATCAGGTATTGGGCCGTTTCTGATCAAAAAACCGTTATAAATCTTACCAATCATACCTATTTTAACCTGTCGTCAGAATCAAAGCAGATATTTGATCATCATTTAAGTATAGACTCTAAAAAGATTTTGGAAGCAGATGAACAATATGTTCCAACCGGAAAAATTATCTCTGCGGGTAACAATAAATTCTTCGGGCAAAAGATCCGTAAATGTACTCATCATGAAAATGAAAAAATATCAGGTTTGAATCATTATTATGTATTTGAAAATAAAAAATCGCCTAAAGATGCTAATTGCACGTTAGAAGATAAAATTTCCGGAAGAATGATGGAAGTTAGAACTTCTTATCCTGGAGTAATGTTATATACGGGAGATCATCTTCAAAGTTCAGGGGATGACTCGGAAAAGAACAGGCATATTCCATTTCAGGGAGTCTGTCTGGAATGTCATTATTACCCTGACAGTCCCAACCATTCTCATTTTCCTTCCACCGTTTTAAATGTCGGACAGCAATATGAGGAATTCATCAACTTCAAATTTGCTGTAAAGCAATCATCTTTATAAAAAAAAATCTGGTAAATTTAATTATTAAGGAAAATTCATTTTTTTTAGGTTGCTTGCAGTTTTGGTTTGTATAGGCTGTAATGTTAAAGCTGATAAGGAGAATGTTCTTATGGAGTACGGTGATGTGATCGAGTACCGTCCTGACTCTGGAGAAATTTCTGTTAGCACTACCGGAAAAATAGCTTTTAAGGATGCCCTCGCCCAGGTCAGGATGAATGTAGATACCATATAGGTAAACGACTATGACCACTTTGAGTATATCCTGGAAGAAATGGAAGACAATCTGAGAAAGGGAACCAAGCATTCTTTAGTTTTTTCAGAAGAAGTAACATTACACTTCTTTTGAAAGAATGTTAGAGAAAGAAGTGCAATGGATCTATATAGTAGTTATACATATTTTTGTTAACGACAATAAAAAAACTCATTAATAAAAGACCTGATGGTTAAACTATGATTTTATTCGGCAAACAAAATTCTAAATTCCGGAACTTTGCTTTCTCAACAAATGGTATAGCAGAATGACTTGGAAGGTGATTTGACAAACAAGATGAAATTCCAACCGGTTCTGGCAAAAATTGAGCGTGAAAGGAGTCATGATCCGGTGGACTCAGTCAAAAAAGTGCTTCCCAAAGTGTAGCGTTTCCGCTCTCGACTTTTTTAGGGATTCGCGGATTAGCGCAACGAAGGGGACCACTTTTTTGCCTGTGTCCAAGACCTTTTCGACGAAGCGCTTTCCCCGTAATACGGAGCGACTCTTTTGGGAGTGACAAATTAAAGGGGAATGTGCTGAGGGGTGGGTAGTTCTAAGTATAATTTCACCGGGAATATTGTTGGGTACTGATATTATGGAATTCTAAAAATGTTGGATATTTCAATGTTGTATTTAGTTCTTAAAATGTCTTGTGTTTGGGGTGATTGCCTTTAATGACAAGATTAAGTTTTTAAATTTGAAAGTCTTCTAAAGTTAGATAGGATTCTGATTAATTTCAAAACGTGAAGTTAGTTCTTATCTGTCGGACTCTTAAAATTAATAACCATATCTAGAGCATCATCGGCATCTTTATGAATAAAATTTGCCTGATAATTTAGGGTTGTTTTTAAATCGCTATGTCGATATAACTTCTGTAGCATCAAGGGGTGAATTTTATCTCCAGCAATGTTTCCAAAGCTG
>Ga0307486_1001184_pt1 | contig 20724 bp, 14 predicted proteins | sample CBIW02metaG_FD_203663 | JGI IMG/M metagenome (GOLD analysis project Ga0307486, IMG submission 203663) | Sea-ice brine microbial communities from Beaufort Sea near Barrow, Alaska, United States - CBIW 0.2 | ecosystem: Environmental > Aquatic > Marine > Coastal | place: USA: Alaska | collected...
TACCTACAATTATACCTCAATGAGTTTGTATACAAGCTGAATAGGAGATATTTTGGAGACAAATTATTTGAGAGGCTAGTAATAGCTAGCATTACAGCAAGTGGACGCTAACCGGATATACAATTTTGAGACCAATAAAACTAAAAGTAATTTTTGCAAAAGGTTTTTAATCACCAAAACCATTATCATTTTTTCTCCATGAGACTCCTTTTTCCCATACCATCATTTTTTTGAATATGTTTTTTACCTCTCCAAAAGGAAGGTCCCCTTCCTCAAACATAGTAATGGGGGACCTTTAAATTTTTCCAGGAAATAGTTATTATTCTATTGGGTAACCTGGATTCTGAATGTACCTAGCAACACTAACTTGTTCTGCTGGAATTGGCAACCACATGCGGTAAGGATGGGCTGCCAGGTTCTCTTTCATAGCACGAATACTTGGCCCGCCCATTTCCCATTCCTCTCCAGCACTTGTCTCATCAGTAAGTGAATTTATGGCAGAAAAGAATTTACCAGTTCGGATAAGATCTATTCGACTATATCCCTCAAAAGCAAGTTCCCTCTTTCTTTCATCCATTAATTCTTCCATAAAATCTGATTTAAAGTAGGCAGTATTCATTTCCTCTAAAACTACCTGATCTATTTCACTCCCAACAGAACTCGCCCTTTCCCTAACCTCATTTAAAAGATCTCTTGCACCTGTCTCATCTCCATTAAGAAATTTTGCTTCTGCAAGCATTAAGATTACATCAGAATATCTCAGTAACGGAACACTCATAGTTAACCATCTTCCATGGAGATCAAGTGCCTGATCTTTTCTCCATTTGTTAATTCTGTTATTTCCTTTACTGTCAAAGGAAGTATCTTCAAAAAAGATATGATTCCCGATTTCTATTGTAGGGTCCTTCTTTTTTGCTTTAGATCCTATATTCCCAATCCGGGTGTCTTTTTTTACATATAAATCCAGAAATTCATAAGTAGGAACAAATTCCCTTTCCCATTTAGAGGCATTAAAGGCCTCCGGATTCCCATTCAAATGCAGATCTGAAGCTTCAATATTAAACAACCACTCATTTGATCTCGCCATATCTTCTCCCGATTTTCTAAAATTATCCCGATAGTTATCGATCAAACTGTATCTGCCATAATAGACTTCACTAGCAAATTGTTCTGCGAGCTGGAAATATGTTTCCGGAGTACGGGTATCACTCCAATCCTTGAAAGAGACAAGTTTTTTTACTTCTGGAACACTCGCTACTCCTTCAATTGCAGCATCAACATTATTTTGCTGGGATCCCCCAATATATAAATATAATTTAGCTAAAAAACCTGCAGCAGTATATTTGGTGGTCCTCCCTGCCATTACTGGATTTTCTGGTCCGTTCTCAAAAGCGAATTTCCAATCCTCTTCAATAAAAAGTAATACTTCCTCTAAAGAGGCTCGCTGTGTAAAAGGATCATCATCCGGCGTTTTTATAATTGGAACACCCCCATGAAGGGTGGCCAAAGTAAAATAATAAAAGCCGCGCATAAACCGCGCTTCCGCCTCTATTTTAGGTTTGTTCAATTTTTTGGATAGCGCAATGGCGTGATTGGAGGCGTTTATACCGCCATATAAAAACGTCCAAACGTCCCTTATCATAGTGTTAGTAGTATTATAACCAAATGTAGCAATACCCCATTCCTCCCCACTCTGAGTCCTTTTAGCATTTTGAGTTGCTTCATCGCTCCCAGCTATTAAATACATCATGGTGGTTATTTTCCAGCTTTCATTACTACCTCGAAGATGCTCATAGGCTCCCCGAAGCAACAATTCGGGGTCATCCATGTTTTCAGGGGTCACTAAACTCTCTGGATTGGGTTCTAAATAATCTTCACAACTAAAAGTGGTAAATACCAGTAATAATAGTACTATAATTTTACAATCTTTCATAATAGGTTTTTTAATTAAAATTCTATGTTTATTCCTCCAGTAACTGTTAAAGGATTTGGATAATTGAATCTGTCCAATCCGGGAAGCATAGAGGGTCCATTGAAATCTGGGGTATATCCGGAATAATTAGTCCATGTATATACATTATTCGCATTCACATAAATCTTTAGATTATTAACTCTCAATTTATTCACAATATTCTCTGAAAAGGTGTAACCAATAGATATTTTCTGAAGTCTTAAATAGGATCCATCTTCAATATAATAAGTGGAATTGTTTTCTCTTCCATAACCTATAAAAGAAGGTTTTGTTAAGGAAGGAGAGAGTGGTCTCCACGCATTATCAAAATATTCTTTGCTGATGTTTATACCTCCTCCCCGTATACCTTCCAAATAAGGTTTAGTTTGATTAAAAATTTCATTTCCTACGGAAAATGTAAAATTTGTATTAAAACTGAAATTTTTGAATCTCAAACTATTACTAAATCCACCATAAAAATCAGGATTGCTTGTCCCAATGATTTTCTTATCATTTACCTCATCAACTTGGTAATCTTCATTTTGATCAACAAAGAACATATCACCCGGTCTTTGGCCGCCTTGAGAATTATGAACGGGATGCACAGGGTCCCCTTGGTCATCAGTGACTACGGTATATGACTGGGAAGGATCAAAAATGGCCGCTGCTTCTTCGGTGGTCATCCCTTGGAATTCTTCAAAATCCTCATACTGGAAAATTCCACCAAATTCATAGCCGTAAAAGGCTCCTACTTCCCCACCAACTTCTAGACGTCCTTTTACTTGTTCACCGGCTCCACCAGCCAATATATTAATGTAATCCACTTCCCCAAGAGATTTAATAGTAGCCTCTTCGAAACTTATATTAAAATTTGAATTCCAGGAAAAATCTGTCGTTGAAGCAATATTTGCATCTAGGGAAAATTCATAACCTTTATTATCTATTCGCCCAATATTTCTCCATTTCTCGGCAAAGCCAGTAGTAGAAGGAACAACGGCTAAATCCAACATATCGTCAGTTATCCGATAATAATAATCTGCAGTAAAAGAGAGCCGGTTATTAAAGAGTCCTACATCTAATCCCAAATCATATTGGGTCGATGTTTCCCATCTCAAATCTTTATTTCCAAGTACTGCAGGTTTATAAGCCGTTATCAGCTTATTGTCTGAAATAGTAGCTCTTGAGGTATAATAAGATGAGTATTGAAATGGCCTTAACCTGTCATTCCCTGTAACCCCAAAGCTTGTTCTAAATTTCATCTTGCTCAGTACCTTTTGGTTCCTAAAGAATTTATATTTATCGATCCTCCAGCCAAATGCAGCTGAAGGGAAATACCCCCATTGGTTATCTGGATGGAATTTACTTGATGCATCTGCCCGCAAACTACCTGTAAAAATATAGGTGCCCCCATTTAAAAAATAATTCACCCTTGCCAAGGAACCCACATTGGTAACGGTATTACTTTGGGAGGACGGCGGTGAAGGAAAAGATCCTGCACCTAAATCGTTAGCTCCTAGACCTTCGTATTCGAAATTACTGTTAGTCGCGGAGAAACTTTCGATATTGGATTTCCTGACTTCAAAAACCAGGGTGGCATTCATTCTATTGTTTTTATTAAATGTCTTTTCAAAAGTCAATATATTTTCAGTGAAAATGCGGTTGCTTTTCACATGGTTTATCTCTCCTAAACCAATCCTACCTGATTGGTTCAATACGCGCGGGTAATATTCCTTAAGTTTTGAATTAGATACCTTTCCTCCTATTGTTGATTTAAAATTTAATCCTTTGAAAAATTCATAATCAATATAGAAACTACTGACAAAATTTGAATTGGTGTTTTCCCTTTCTGATAATAGTACGTAGTCTCCAGGGGAACTAAAGATATGCTCACTATCATCAAACACTATATCATCCTCCTGGAAACTGGAAGGGTCTATTGGCCTATAAAGCACAATTGATTTTATGGCGCCAGCACCCTTTCCTTGCGTACCGCCTTCGGATACCCCATTAGCCAGGGAATTAGCATATAGCATGCGTCCTCCTACCTCTATTTTATTATTTAACTGAGAAGAGCCTTGTAATCTTCCTGTGAGCCTTTCAAAATCCGTGTTGGAAATAACACCATTTTGATCTGCATAGGATATGGAACCGGCTATGTCCCCTCTTTCTCCTGCTGAAGAAAAGGTAAGTGAATAATTTTGGGTAGCTGCAGGTTTAATTAATTCTTCCTGCCAGTTTCTAGTGGCTTCATTGGTGAGGTCCCTTGCAGTCCCATCGGCTTCCCAAAAAAAGTTATTTGAATCATCACCAGGAGAAGAAAATGACCTGTACCATTCTCCAAATTCAACTGTATTTGCCATATTAATAAGACGATCGGAAGGAATAGTTGAAACAGAGGTATAGACACTCAAAGACATTCTATTTCCTGAGGTTGCTCCTTTGGTGGTGATCATTACAACTCCATTGGATCCCCGACTACCAAATATGGCCGTAGCAGATGCATCTTTAAGTACTTCAATAGACTCAATATCCTCAGGGTTAATAAAGGCCAAGGGGCTTTGGGAATCATCTCCAACTACACCGCTACTAGCAACAACTTGCTCATTGGGATCAAATTGGACCCCATCAATAACATAAAGAGGCTTGGTCCCTGCATTTATTGACACAGCGCCCCTTATTCGAATATCAACCTCAGATCCAGGTGCACCAGATCCTGAGGAAATTTGTACTCCTGACATCCGCCCTTGAAGAGCATCCATAAAATTAGGGGATTTGGTTTCCAATATCTCTTCAGATTTTATAGAGATCACCGAGCCTGTCAGGTCACTCTTTTTAGCCGTTCCGTATCCAACAACAACTACTTCGTCTAGTTCGGAAGCCTGTTGCTCTAATTGTATATTAATGTTGGAACGACCATTTACAACGACTTCGCTACTGGCGAAACCTAAAAAGGAGATTTCCAAAATAGCCTCTTTGGGTACTTTTATAGAAAATACGCCATCGAAATTTGCCATCGCTCCGTTTTTTGTTCCTTTTTCAACTATAGTGGCTCCCCCAATGGGCATATTCGTTGCCGCATCGGTTATTTCTCCGGTAACTGTAATTTCTTCTTGGGCCGAAACCTTCAGGAAAAACAGGAAACAAAATAAAAAACAGTAATTCTTCATAATTAAATTATTAAGTCTGGACCAAAATTGGTCATAAAATTGATTAGCATTTGCCCCCTTAGGGGATGTGCAATTAATTTGAAAGTTATTAGCCACCTTTTTTGATGCGTGGGCTAAAATTAGTTGTCCAAAGTATTATGTAATTCCAGATCATTTTTTTCGGTTGAATATGTTTCAGTTCCTGGCATATCACCTCTTTTTCCTTTAGCTTCAAGTACTTCCATGCTCTCTCGGTCATACCAGTCTGGAGTTAAAAATTCTGGAAAGGATTTTTTTCATTTTTGTTTCGATTTCCTGATAGGCCGGCTTTCCCGAAAGATTATTGAATTGATCAGTATCTATATTTACCTCATATAATTCATTTTTTGGCTGTAGAATTTTAAATATCCTATTTTGAAGCTCATTTAAATCCCCTTCCCTTTTCCCCTGAAGCATGGCTTGTCCAGCTTTCCCAGAGAGCACATCGGCGGCACCTATGTTGGCCTTTTGCCATAAGCTATTTTCAATGTAGAGAAATTCTTGGGATCGAACCATTCTTTCATAAGCAGAGAAATCGTGCCAGTTATGTTCAGCAAAAACATACTTCCTTATTTCTGTTTGGGGATCTTCCAGAACCTTTAAGAAACTAATTCCCTGAAACCTATCTGAACTATCAGCCCCTGTTAGCTCAATTATACTTGGTGCTATATCAATGGTACTGATCAAACTATTGCTTACCTGACCGCTCTTTTTGATCCCGTTGGGGAAATGAACTACAAATGGGGTCATAATACCACTATCATACAATCTTGTCTTATCTCGTGGAAAGGGCCTGCCGTTGTCAGCCATGACAATTACCATTGTATTCTCCAATACCCCTTGTCCCTTAAGTTCCTCTACCACCTTTCCTACAAAAAAATCAAACCGCGATACCTCCTGATAATATGAAACCAAATCCTCTCTGGTTTTTTGATTATCAACCATATAAGGCGGTACAACAACATCTTTTGGTAAATAGGTCTTACTTACTTTATTATCCCATCCCCTATGTGCATCATGCGAAGCGAACCACATAAAAAATGGCTTTTCCCTTGGCCTTTCCTTTAGATACTTGACCCAACTTTCAGACCCACTTACTCCTCCCCCATCATGGTTACCCCCCCCTGTGCGATGAAAAGCTTCAAGAGCAATTCCGGCTGGTTTTGACGGGGAACTTCCAAAATGCCATTTTCCTGCTTGTGCTGTATAGTAACCTGCCTCTTTCAATTTTTTTGGAAAAAAAACCTGACCTTCTGGAATTTCGGAGTGCAATTCAGGTGCACCCGTATTGTGGGGATACCTGCCCGTAATAATACTAACTCGACTTGGGCTACAGGAACTAGTGGTAAGAAAAACTTGGTCAAATCTCATCCCATTTTCCGCTAATCGATCTATATTCGGAGTTTCAATTACGGGATGTCCATAACATCCAAAATCATCCCTAGAAATATCATCAGCAATAATAATAACCACATTAGGAGGCTCCTGTTGCGGGAATCCCTGGGCCTTCAAATAAGAAAGCCCGGCAAGAAAAAATATTGAAAATAAGTTTATATAAAATTTATACATTTTTATTAATTATTTTATTAATAAATGGGTGAAATACTTATTGCCTGTCCACCACCTGCAGCTAGAGCAATATCTAAAATGGTTTCATTTGTCACCTCCTGTTCCGTTATTTCATACGAGGTTGGATTATCTTCCCAATGAGCTTCAACTCCATCTTTATAAATGGTGGCTTTGTATTTCTTATTATTATCTAGAAAGGATAGAGGTATTTTAAAATTTCTTGGTTCTTCATTAGTCATCGACCCAATAAACCATTCTGGAGAATCTTTTCCTTTCCTCGCTACAGTTATAAACTCGCCAATTTCTGCATTTAAGACTTTTGTGTCATCCCAAACGACATCTACATCTTGAATAAATTTAAAAGCTGGATGATCATGATAGTTTTCAGGCAGATCTGGGGACATTTGTAAAGGGCTAAAGAGCACAACATGAAGGGCTAATTGTTTTGCTAAGGTGGTTTTTACAGAAGGTCCTGGATTTTTCGGATATTTCTTCTTCGGTTTCCTCCAATTAAATTCTTTTTCATCTATGCTTTCAAATTGGATATCAAAAATTCCGGCATTATAATCAACAGGACCAGCTAACATGCGTGTGAAGGGGATAGTTACCGTATGGCTAGGGGGATTACCTTCACTCCAGGCTTCAAATTCCATTCCCCTCACCCCTTCTGCTGTCATAAAATTAGGATAGGTCCTTTGGATACCCGTTTGTTTAATAGGTTCATGAATATTGAGCATAATCCCATATTTAGCAGCGGTTTCCAACTGTTTTCTATAATGCCTTACCATAAATTGACCGTGTTTATATTGTTCAGATGGGTTTATTTTACCTGCGTATCCACCTTTCACATAACTTATCCCCAATTCCTTCATCATTTCAAAAGAGGGTATAAGGTTTTTTTCATAGTGTTCAATATTACCAAAGGTCTCGTGATGCATTATCAGTTCTACATTCTTGGATTTGGCATAGTCAGCAAGAATTTCTAAATTATAATCATCGGTTGCCTGAAGAAAATCAGGGATTTCCTTACTCTTATTTCGTTTATCCCATCCTTTGTTCCAGCCTTCTACCAGGACACCTTCTATCCCCAACTTACTTGCCCAATCAATCATCCTTTTCGTTTTGTCAGTTGTTGCAGCATGGTGTGGGCCAGTTTCAAAAGTTTCAAACCCTAAATGAACAGACCACCAGATCCCCGTATACTTCATCGGTTTAATCCATGAAACATCCTCAATCTCATTTGGTTCATTCAGATTTAAAATCAGGCTTGATTCAATAAGACCTCCAGCGTTTTCGGCAATTTGTATGGTACGCCAAGGTGATTGAAAAGGTGTTTCTCCCTTTACCTTAATTCCATCAGGCCAGGGTACTAGGTTAGCTTCCAACAAAGTTTCTTTTGCACCTTTCTTTAAGGTCATGTCTGAATAATCTGTAAGATCAGCTTCATGAATACTTAAGTAGATACCATCCTTTGTTTTAAAGGATATTGGAGTATTGGCAGAATCAACTTCACTTACAGGAGTTCTATTATAGACATATTCATAACTATCAAAATCACCGGGTATCCACCAGGAGCTGTAGTTTCCTGCCAGATTAAATTGTGTCTCTTCGGAAAGGATTTCTATTTTTGAAATATTTGGCTGTTCTGGGATATTATACCTAAATCCTATCCCATCATTGAAAATTCGGAAAGTTATATCAAGAACCCTTTTTTGATCATTTTTTTCCTTTAATGTTATCTTAAGTTCATTGTAATTGTTTCTGATACTTTTATACACTCCCACCACAGGGGACCAAGTATCATCAAATGCAGAATGCCTTTTTTCAACAATTTCAAAATCCTTAGAAAAATCATAATCTTTTAATATAAATCCTAATTTAGAACTCTCAACAAGTTTTTTTTCATCTTTTTCGAGAAAATATTCTGGTTCCCCGTTCTCATTTAAAAAAAAGGTTACCTGAATTCGTTCATCTGGCGAACTAACGGTTAAGAATGTATTCTTGTTTGAGGTCGAACTGCAACTACAAAGAATTATACAAGCTGTTAAAATAAATAGGTATTTCATAAGTTCAGTTCTTATCAATTTTAATTTTTCATATTTTTCATATTTTTTTTCTTTTTATTCTTTTTTTTGTTTTTTTTGTTTTTCTTACCGGATGAATCACCGTCTTTCCTAACCCATTCAAATGAATTGCCTTTCAAAACTAAATCCAGATCTTCCTGGTTTACAGCGGGTTCTTTTGGATCGTGGGGAATATGTTTCCTCAATTCATTTTTTACTGCATTATACTTTTCATTGGCCGCCAGGTTGTTCCATTCATGCTTGTCTTCAACAATATTGTACAGCTCCTCCCCTTTTCCAAACTCATAATTGATATAGTGCCATTGATTTGTAAAAACACTAAAACTATTTCCTTCCTTATCCACTGTCAGTACAGCTCTATCTACTATTCTATCTGGCTCTTTTAGTTCCTTAACAATACTTTCTCCATCCATTTGCTGAGCCCCCTGGAGTTGACATTGATCGATAAGGGTGGGATAGATATCCAACAAACTTGTCACCCCTTTATATTCTTCCCCTTTTTTAACCCCTGGGCCTGCCCAGATTAAAGGTGCGTTAGTAGTGCGCTCCCAAAGTGTATGTTTTGCCCAAGTTTCCTTCTCACCCAAATGGTAGCCATGGTCACTCCAAAATACTATTATGGTATTCTCAGCATAAGGACTATCTTCCAGGGCATCCAGTATTTTACCTATTTGCGCATCGGCATAAGAAATTGAAGCCATATACCCCTGTAAGGCTTTTTTCCATCCTTCTTCAACGGTGAGTAACTTCTTGTGATTTCTTTTGGCTTTTCTTTCTACTAATTCCTGAATCATTTGTGGCAAGTCCTCGATATCTTCTTCCAGTACTCCTTCAGGGATAGAGATATTCTCGAGAGGATAGAGATCAAAGTATTTTTGAGGAGCGAAGTTGGGCTTATGGGGAGAAAATAAACCCACACTAAGAAAAAAAGGATCCTTATGCTCTTCTCCTATTAATTTAGCAGCCCAATCACATAGTTGTGTATCAGCCATTTCTTTTTCCACCGAATTGGGAAGTGCGGCTATATCAAAATTCTTTCTTGTTGCTTTTGCAATTTCCGAATATGGTAGTTCTTTGGGAGTGGCGGGGTTATCATCCCAGGCAGCTAAGGGCCAACCTTTTTTCTTTAGTTTTGGATTCCAGTGAAAATATTCATCATAACCCCGAAGATCCAGATACCCGGGCATATGATGGAATATTTTTCCCCCACCATACACCTGGTAGCCGTTCTTTTTAAAAAGTTCAGGCATAGCCATTCTTTCAGGGATATTAAATAATTGTGGATGGCTTGCATATAACCCAGAATTCCACGGAGCTACACCGGTCATAAGAGAACTTCGGGAAGGTGTGCAATATGTTGCATTTGCCTGGTTATGGGTTAAAATCACTCCCATTGCGGCCAGTTTATCCAAATTAGGAGTTTGGATCTGGTCATTACCAAAGGCACCTACCCAGTCGTTCCAGTCATCAACTGCAATCATCAATACATTAGGTTTTTTTTCCTGTGCCACTGAATAGAAAGGAACACTGAGAAATGCCACTACTACTAATTTTATAATACCTTTCATTATTTAAGAGAGTTAATTAATATTAACAATTTGTTAATAATTTGTTAATAAATCAAATATATAAAGACTTTAATTAAAATGAATGTCGTAGTGTAACTTTTTATTGCTTTATAGTAACAATCATAGCAGGGCGTGCCTTTCAGAGATAACTGGCGACAATTTGAAAATAAAATATCGACATAAATTTCAAAAAAAAATTTTGATCTCACGATTAAGGGGCGCAAACGAAATGGAGGAGTTATTTTATGAAGGTAAATACCCGAGACATGTTTAAGAATAAAAAATAGTTAATTGAACGTGAGTCAAAATAGGCATTATTATATAAGTCCTATAGTATCTTTATTGATTTACCATTGAGTTATACACAAAGTATCGCCGATTTGTCTAAAAGTTAATTGGTTATAATAATAGGAACTGTGCCGAAATATACTTTAAATATGAAAATCATTTTTTCGAAAAAGTTTCCACAGAAAATTTTGATTCCGTTCCTAGTACTACAAAAGCGCTATGGGATGAGCCTTTCTGAGGCAATTTTTAATACGAGGAAATCATAATAATGAGAAAGTAAGTGCTACACTTATGTGAAGAATCAATGATCAAATCCGCGAAGGATTATCGATCATTACACAAAGAAAATGAGATTTAAAAAATATCTATTAAATTAATGACTCCCGGTTTTTACTTAAAAACGAGGATTATACCCACATTAATGATATTAAAATCAGCGATAAAATAGGGGTTTTTATCACTTTTCTTGTCGGTAGTTTAACTGGCTTTACGGGAAAATCTTTAATTACAAACCAACCTAATGGCCTGAATTCATTCCTCCTCCAACTGTTTCAATAAGTCTTGATATTGCTCTTTTGAATGTGAACTAGGAGGGGAATTATTTTTCATCCATTGTTTTATTCCCTCTGTGATACTTTCCATCTCCGCTGGCTTTGATAAATCCTGTTTTTTCGTCAAGGGATCTTTTTGAATATTATAGAACAAGTGTTCGGCGGGTTTCCCCTGGGGTAAAGTAGCATATAAGTCTGGTTTCACCTCAGTTAAAAATAAAGAAAAATATTCATTATTTATCCCCCAGACATACATTGGTGACTCCTTGGAGTCCATAGTCTTTTTTGATTCCCCTAAATAATAGGAATAAGAAAACCGGGAGGAATGACCTCCAGAAGAAAATAACAATGGATGTGGCTCGGTTTGGTCCTTTCCTGTTAAAATTGGCTTTAAGCTAACCCCATCTATATCTTGTGGAATCGGTATTCCAGCAAAATCCATTGCCGTAGGCAAAATGTCCATAGCAGAAACTAACGACCCGTTTCTTTGTGGCAAAATTTTTCCAGGCATGTATATAATCAAGGGAACGTAACTGCCACCAAGCCAACCTGTACCTTTGCCTCCTTTAAATGGAGCATTATAAGGAGGTACTGGAATAGGAGATCCGTTATCAGAACAAAGAATAAAAATGGTTTCTTTGGCCGCATCATATTTTTCCAAGGTCGCATAAATATCTTTTATTCCTTCATCTAAAGCCAATAAATGTCCTGCATAAGAATTGGAAAATTCCACCCCCGTATCAAATTGGGAACTGTATTTTTCTGGGGAATCGTCAAAAGCTCCATGTAGGGTCATGGGAGCATAAAAAAGAAAAAATGATTTTTCCTTTTTTAAAGAAGATTCTACAAATTCAACCGCTTTGTTGTTGAATACTTCAGTCAAAAATTTGCCCTCTGGAAGGATAGGAACCATCTCGTTCCCTTCCCACAAATTCTTGGAGTTATAATAAGTACTATGGGAAAAATTATATCCATAATAATAATCAAAGCCCATATCCAGCGGTCCCTTTCCGGGCATTGATGAAGATCTAAGATGTTCTAAGTCAACTTTTCCTTTTAGGGAAGGATCATTTTTACTAACATGCCATTTCCCTATCAAACCAGTGGCATAACCATTTTCTTGAAATACACTGGGCAAGGAAATTTCATTAGAGGGAATACCGCCTTCAATAACATCTCTTAAAAAATAACTGCCCCAACGGTTCTGATATTTACCTGTTATAATACCAGCCCTGGATGGGGAACAAAGTGCTGAAGTGGTAAAACATCTATTAAATACAGCCCCTTCTTCTGCAAGGGTGCTCAAATAGGGCATAGAGTTTTTTGCTGCATCTATATGTTTTTGAGCATCTGCCGTACCTCTTCCTTGGGCTTTGTTATAAGCGACCATTATCTCCTGTTCAATATCTTCGGGTTCCAGCTCTTTAGCGTAAGGTGGGAGCCAACCTGAACCAATATCATCAATTAGAACAAATACCACATTGGGTCGTGTTTGCTGAGAGGTGCTCTCTTGTTCGGATTGCGCCCATGAATAAGGACAACAAAAAAATAAAAAACCCAGAAAAAGGAAGATATTGCTGTTCATAACTTTATTATTTTAATTTATGTGATCTCATTTATCCAAGTAATAATTCTGGAAGATAGTTAGCTCTTCTTTAAATTGTGCTAATATTATTTTTTTAGGTTATCCTTGGCCAAAAAGATGGAATTCAAAGGCTCCCCCGTAATTTCCTTACCTACTGCCGCACCATTCTTATAAGTGGGGGATAATCCATTGATCTTTTTAAAAGCTATACGTAGAATAAGTTCACTTATATTGAATTCGTAAGGATTATATGAAAGATTTACCAAAACTACCCCATTCTCAATTTCCCGACCCAATACTTGATGATGCTCAAATACCTTGAAATTCTTAATACTGAAGCCCCAAACCTTCTGCCTCCAATTCAAAATTCAAAGATTTCCCGCTGCATTTCTACTGTTATAAATTTCTCTCTGCCAAATAATGCCCATATTTGTGCAAAAAAACACGTGCTAATTATGACAACCAGAAAGAATAATTGAACTTCATAATCTACAAATTTTTAAAAATAAATTCAGCCGCGATTTTATTGACCTGTGCAACAGAAGGATAAATATTGTCTCCCCTAAAACCATGCCCGGCGCCTTTTACTACCACTAACTCCACTCCTGCACCTTTCTTTTGGGAAACTTCTTTCATATATAAGGAATTTTCAATGGAAAGAATATTATCATTATCTCCGTGTATAAGCAGGATAGGAGGATTGGAATTATCTAAATATTCCACCGGACTTGTTAATGTGGCCAGTTCGATTTTGTCTTTTAAAAGCCCTCCAAACATGGGAATAAAACGTTTTGGATCCTCGAAATTGGAATTTTTTAAAACTGCAGGATTCAAAAATGTCGTTAATGGATAATAGGAAACAACACATTTTATTTTTGAATCGTATTTATCAAGAGCTGGGTCCCCAGTGAAATCTTCATTTTTACCTAAAGCAGTCATAAGACTTAAATGTCCACCGGCAGACCCCCCCCATACACCGATACGTTGAGGATCCAGGCCAAATTGTTGGGCTTCTTTTTGAATAAAGCGTACAGCATCCTTACATAATTGGGGTAAGAACGGTATTTTGAAACCTTACAAAATAGGGAACAGGGTACGCTTCAGACTTTCGGACATAGAAAAATTGCTGCTGCAGTCCAATAGAAGAGCATCCCAGTAACTTTATTTTGAATATTACTATGATAAATTGAAAAATCCAATTACTCCGCAGGTTTTGATTTAGCGGATTATTATGAGGTGAATTTTAATTAAAATAAAGTTAGAGCGACCAAGTTTTCAACCATTATAGATTTTAGTAGATCATTATGCCATTATACAGCCCACCACTACTGTTAAAAAGTAAAAAGGACATAAGTGTCAATTCCCACATAGAGGATGCTCTAAAGGGCTTAGAGCATAGCTATTTTTATAATGGAAAAAGATTGGGGAATAGCGATAATATAGAATTGAATGTTACTACGGTAATAATGGATGTTGATGAAAATCTATATTTAAGATCCTGTAATTATTCAGGGCAAAAAGACACCTGGAAAGAAGTTATAAAAGACCAACTAATTCATCATCTAAAAGATCTAGGAGTAGAAAACGGTTTGGTTAGAAGTGAAACCAGATATTTTGAGGTTACCCCGGAACAACATTTGCCAATTGAAAAATATAATAGCAAGTTATTGGATTTTATTTCAAAAGTAGAAAGAAAGCAAGATGATAATTAATCTTCATGAATTTATGAACCTCCACTTTTCGCTTGATTGACACAGGCAAGAACAGGATCAGTCAACCCCGAAGGATCGCGGCGCTCATGATTCGCCGTACCGACCCATGATGGTTTAGTTAATAGCAAACGTTTTTGATTTTCTCAAATTCTATCAGGCCAGATGTTTCATGGAGGGCCAACATTTATAACTTCTAAAGAGCTGTGGAATTGGAAGACAGTTTTTTTGCAAACATTTATAAAGTAGAAACGATGTCACATGGAAGAAATTTTTAACTCTTGTGTCAGCAGCTTTTTTTATTCCCTCATCTTAACCCTGTCTTAAGAAATATTTGAAAGTTGTAAACATTTACCATATAATTACGGTTAAATTACCCTATATTATTATATTTGTATTCAATAAGAAATCCCCCTGCACCAGCAGAGGGATCAATTAGATCTAAAGTTCTCTAAGAATCATGTAGATCAACAGTAAAACAACTGTATCCATATTGCGAGATTTAAGGAGCGTTATTATTAGAAAACCGGGGGTGCAACCTCGGTTTCTTTTTTCAATGGTGATAGCTCTGTTACATCACAATGTAAATTTATAGCTTCTTTTTGTTAATCGAAATACACAATTGAATATGTTCTCAACATATAAATTATCAACAAATACTCTAAACGTCTAAATGTCAGTGAATATGATTTTTAATTTGTTGATAAATGTTCATACTTTTTACAAAATTATTTCTAAGGTAAATTTTTACTACTTATTTTAAAAATCTTCCTTCTGTTTTTCAAAATATATTTGGCATATGGAGTTTATGAAAAAAAATCACTCCTTCAACTAATGGCACCTATGAGCTGATGTATGATTTTGACCTGGATTCTGTGCTGGCATCCTATTTTGAATTCAATATTTTTAAGAAGGAGGCCCTTAGATAGGAACGTACATTAATTAAACGGATATTTATCTGAAGACAACCGGGTTCGGATTTTCGAAAAATTCACGGTAAAGATTGAGTTTATAGATCAGTTTGCCCCCACCAACCTAAATCTCAAGCTCTATCTCCCCCAACCTCAGGATGCTTGTTTGTAGCCTTTAGTTCATTTTTGGACAGCAAACAACAACTAAAAGTGTGGGACACGGCAGAAGAGATACCGTACCTTGACATTAATTTAATAATGGGAAAAAATTTGGAATTGCAACTCGCCAATGAAATCCTCAGGTTGAAACAAAGGCCAAGGCAATCCGGAAATTCACCTCGCCGGGTTTAGATACTCTTATTTCTTTAATTGACAGGACGAAGCCTGACAGGGCTTTAAAAGCAGGTGTTTTATCTCCTTGCATAGCAAATGAAACAAGCAGGAAAAGGGAATCATAAAAATCGCTAAAAACAAATCCATAAACTACTAAACCACCAATAAACGGATATACCAATTGCCGGTTGTCAAACAAAAAAAACTGACAAAAAAAGCCCCTCAAAATGAATGGTAAAAAAGAGTTTTTTTGCTATTTTGCTAAATGTTATCTGTCGGCATTTTTATTCAATATAATTTTGAACAGGTTTTTTTCTTCCTTTTATTAATTTTTCACCTTCAGATTTATCAAGAATTTTAAAATCCATTCCACCAAAACGTGGGGAAACTTTAGTATAATAAGTTTCTCCTTCTTTTACATTAATTCTTAACAAATCTTCACCTGCTCCTGAACCTAATGTTGCTCCTGCATGAGCAAATTGTGTATTCCCAACGATATGATTTCCATTTTCAATATCCCATGCGAGATAACTTCCATTTGTTGCATTCCCGATTAACTTATCATCGCAGAATATTGCAACCTTTACCGCAGAACCTACGAAAGAAGGTTTAATAACATAAATTCTTCCCATTCCGCTTGGAATTTCTTTTCCATGTGAAAAAGCAACATACTGTTTTGTTGTGGAACAGCTAATTAAAAAACTTAATAGAAATAAAAAAATAATTTTCTTCATGTTTGAATTGTTTAATTGTTACTAATTTTAGTTAGACTTGGAGATATGCTGACAGATAACGGCAGTCTGTCTAAGAACCTAAGTTTACTGCCAATTATTTACTAAAATAAGCTTTTTAAACTTGGGGGTTAGGCAGATATCAAGGTTCACGGGATCAGTTCGGTATAATGCCATTAAAATGGCTTTGTAAGCCTGGTTTAAGAAGAATAAAGCATTCCTGGTAAAGATCACCATCCCCATAACAGGTATTCCCGCAATGAACTGATTCAGTCCACAGGGCGTTCATGTTTGGCCGTACCGGCCACACGAACGCCTAGTTATTAGGCACAGTTATATTTTGTTCATATCAATATCGTATCCAGATGCTCTCATTTCTTTCGCAATTGTATATTTCCAAGAGTCTGCATTGTCCATTGAAATGTAAACAACTCCTGAAATATCATTCGGTAATTCAACATCTCCTTTTACTAGTGCACAAACATTCTCTCGTTTAATTTTTCCAATTAAAAAACCGTGTTCAAAAACTACATTTTGTCGTGCTCTCGAATTCAAATTAGGCTTTTCAGTTTGTTTGCCTCCAATGTCACAAGGTGTATATAAAACAATTCCAAATCCAACGTCAGAATATTCTTCGATTTGTTCAATGATTGACCTACTAGAACTTGCTTGTTCGTGAAGAATAATAGCTTCAAGACCTAATTTCTCTATAAAGCGAGCAGTTTTAGTTTTAGCCTCTTCATCGTGTCCGTGAACAATGAAAACTTGCGACATATTCCTCTCAACATTAGGTTCCAACAATACTTTTGTTTCCTCTACTGACGATTCAAGTATATCAACCTTGTTTTTTAGTTTATTTAAATAGTCTACTTTACTCTCTACTCTTTTTAGAAATTCATTTAAAACTTGTCCAGGTTGTTGTCTACCACCTCTAACTGCCGAAATCAAACCAATTGTTGTTCCTGCATTATCATAGCTTCTCCAATATTCGTTGTATGGTTCTGAAAATGATTGCTTAATTAATTCTGAATTATAATCAGACCATTCAGAAAATTCCTTTTTTGCAGTTATGAAAGCCGTATCATTATCAATTCTATCTTTCGTGATTTCCTCTCCAATAGCAATTCTATTTTCTAATTCTTCTTTAAAAACGGATTTTGGTTTTGTAAGTAGTGTTTTGTCTTTTTGTACTGGTTTTTTTCTTGTTGCCATTGGTTTCTCTCTAATTGTGCCTAACTCGTTATATAAAATATAAAGTAACGAAATATTGATGTTATCATAGGGATAAACGCAACTTTTCATTGGTCATGGCCTCGAAATATTGGGGATTTGAATAATTACCTTGCACAAGGGCTTTTTGAAGTGTTTACAGGGACGCTTAGTCAAGCAGGACATAGTTTTCCACAAAAACAATAAAGATCGCAGAACAAGGGTTTATTTAACTTTGCAGTCAAAATAAAACCGTGCAAGCGATTCCGAAATAAAATCTAATTATTTTAGGCTGGAAATGGAACTAATATTCTTAAAATTCGCGAATTGATTATGCCCCCAATTATGCCCCTAAAAAAGAAAAGCCCCGTAAACAGTACGTTTACGGGGCTTTCAGCGGAGAAAGAGGGAACGTAATGACTTTATATGGAGTAACATATCCGACTGTCACTATACTAACAAACCTCTTGGTATTGCTGCAACGCCCCGTTTTTATTGACATTTTTAAGAGTAGAGGAAATTAGCCAAGAGTAAGGTAAATAAAATTTTCTTCGGTACAAGTAACGGTACAAGTATTTATTTCCATAGATTTGAATAACCAAAAACAAATCACTAGAATGGCTTCAGTAAAATTTCAGGTCCGGGGAAAACGAAATCCTTCGAAAATAACGGCAAGATTAATTTTAGATAAGGATACAGATTATCGAATAATCACTCCAATATTTATCAATCCTATTTATTTTAATAATAAAAGTGGTAAGGTTCGACAGATTGCTGAGTTTACCGATAAGCAAAATATGCAAGACCAACTGGATACACTCCAGCGCCATATAATAGATAAGGTCAATCTTGCCGTAAGAGAAGGAGAGTATATTAATTCGGATTGGCTAAAGGAGTGTCTGGACAACCATTTTAATGTTATTGTAAAAACCGATTTTAACCTACTGATTAATTATTGCGATCATTATGTTGACAAGCTAAAACTGAAAACAAATGAGAAAACAGGAGAATTAGGTTCCTCTCGTGCAACAATAACAAAATATAATACAATTAAAACTAAACTTGATGCTTTCCAAAAGTTCAAGCGCAAAACCTATCGTCTGGTTGATGTCAACCTAAAGTTTAGAAATGATTTTTTAGAATACCTGCTAGAAGTTGATAATCTGGCCAGAAACACAGCTGGTAGATATATTAAGTTTCTCAAAACAATCTGTTTGGATGCGCAGCGGTCAGGATTCAAAGTTAACCAGGAATTAGCAAGTATTAAGGGATTCAAAGTTGAAGTAAAAAAGATCTATTTGAATTTTGAAGAAATTGAAAAAATAATTGCCAAAGAATTTGATGATGAAAAGCTTAAAAATGCACGAGATTGGTTAGTGATTGGCTGTTATATTGGACAAAGGGTTGGTGACCTGTTATCTTTGACAAAAGATAATATAAGGAAGCTTAATGGCAGAAAATTTATAGAACTTACCCAGCAAAAAACTAAAAAGAAAGTGACTATTCTTATTCATCCAAAGGTGCAGACTATTTTAGACCAAAATAATGGTGAATTTCCAACCCTGTATAGCAATAACCTTTCAAGCTCTATGGCAGTTTTTAATTTACTTATTAAAGATGTATGTTTTTATGCTGGACTTACAGAGGTAATAACAGGTGCAAGAATTGATAAAGACACAAATCGTAAAGAAGAAGGTGAGTTTCAGAAATTCAAACTCATTACTTCTCACATTTGTCGCAGATCATTTGCCACCAATCATTATGGAGATATACCAACTCCTTACTTACTCAATATAACAGGGCATAGCACGGAGCGGGAGTTTTTAAATTACATAGGAAAAACTTCAATCGATTATGCAGATCAAATGGCTGACTATTGGGAACAGCAAATTGAGAAACAAAAATCGAATAAACAAAAATAAAACTATGATTAAAACTGAATTACTTGAATATTTTGTATTAAAAAACGAGGAATTTATCGAAGAAATGACCAATCCTGATAGATTGCATCATCCATACCTAAAAGAACCAGAATTTGCACCTTTCAGAGAGGATCTGACAGACCTTTATTATAAAAATGTTCTTTGTGAAATGACTAATATATACTTTCGACAAAAAAATAAATTAGAAGAAGATTTGGATTTTTTTCCGGATCAAGAAGGTAAGAAAGTATATCTTCATTATGAAATTAGCATTTTAAAGATTGAATATTCAACTAATGAATATAATTACATATTTACTAAAAACAATTTTCAGGATAAATTTTTCGAAATACTTACAATAGAAACATTACTACTAAACCTTATATCAATTCATAAAGAAATTTTTGATTTATATGAGAAACCTGAAATTCGTATAGACCAAAGTAAATTAGATAAAATTCTGAGATTTGAATTTAATGAGATAATCAAAATGGCCGAAATTCTGATCAGATTGACGCTAATAGATATTAAACTCGAGAAAAATACATTTGAAAATACAGCTCCAAAATCTGATTTGCAGAAAAAGGAAAAAAACTCCCTTACTTTAAATCAGAAAGTCGAACTAGTATACAGGTTAATATATATCAAAAATTGGGAAGATCTTACTCAAACTAGACAAGCCGAATTAATAAATTTATTGACGGACATGAGTATGGATAATATTAAAACATCAATTCGAAAATTAGATAAAGACCCCTCGAAAAGGAGCCAGCAGGGACAAAAGGATTATGATCTGATTCAAAAATTGACCGAAGATATTGCTTAATCAATAATTTTATCAAGCTACTGAATATCAACACCATACATTTATAATTATTTTTTTAGGGTAACCCATGGGGTTACCCTTTTTAGTTAAATTTGATAAAGGCCAATATGTTTGTGAAGAATTTAAAATTAAATTATTATGAACAAACACATCATGCAACTGCACAACGTGGATCCGTGGCTATTTCGGAGTGATGGTGCCACCTGTTTCGGTCAAACAGTGCCACTTTGAAAGATACTGCAATTATATAAAAAATTAATGTTATTCGTTCTTTAAAGCTCCTTTTCTTAATGATTCTCCTT
>Ga0307486_1001185_pt1 | contig 20719 bp, 17 predicted proteins | sample CBIW02metaG_FD_203663 | JGI IMG/M metagenome (GOLD analysis project Ga0307486, IMG submission 203663) | Sea-ice brine microbial communities from Beaufort Sea near Barrow, Alaska, United States - CBIW 0.2 | ecosystem: Environmental > Aquatic > Marine > Coastal | place: USA: Alaska | collected...
ATTCTGGATGTTCGCCTTCTACAACCCCGCCTCGCTGGTGATGGACAAGTACTTCTGGTGGTGGGTCGTGCATTTGTGGGTCGAAGGCGTATGGGAATTGATCCTTGGCGCCATCCTGGCATTCATCCTTATCCGCACCACCGGTGTGGATCGCGAAGTCGTCGAAAAATGGCTGTATCTGATCATCGCCATGGCCCTGATCAGCGGCATTCTGGGGACTGGGCACCATTTCTTCTTTATTGGCGCACCGGACTACTGGCTCTGGGTCGGGTCTATCTTCTCGGCGATCGAACCGCTGCCCTTCTTCATGCTGATGGTTTTCGCTTTCAGCATGCTCAAGCAGCGGCGTCGCGACCACCCGAACAAGGCCGCCGTTACCTGGGCGGTGGGCTGCACCATCATGGCGTTCCTGGGCGCCGGCGTATGGGGCTTCCTGCACACTCTGGCACCGGTGAACTTTTATACCCATGGTACTCAGCTGACTGCCGCCCACGGCCACCTGGCGTTCTATGGCGCCTACGTAATGATTGTGCTGGCGATTATTTCCTACGCTTGGCCAATCCTTCACGGCCGACAGGCCAACAGCCTGCAGGCACAACGTCTGGAAATCGCCTCCTGCTGGACCATGAGCATCTGCATGCTGCTGATCACCCTGTTGCTGACCGCGGCCGGCGTGGTACAGATCTGGCTACAGCGCATTCCGGATAACGCCGGCGCGCTTAACTTCATGGCCACCCAGGACGCGATCACCACCATCTACTGGTTGCGTCTGGCCGCGGGCGTCGGGTTTGGCATCGGCGTGTTCATGTACCTGGCCAGCTTTGTGGTCGCCGCACGCACCAGCGAGCCAACCGAGCCGGTTGCCGTTGCAGTTGCCATGAACTGACCAGAGCGAAAATCCAATGCTGGCAGCATCCGCTGCCAGCAGCACCCCTCTCATCAAACTGACTGAAGGCGAAGACAACATGATGCTTGCAACGCTTCGCCGGATCAGTCGCAGCGCTTTCTTTATCCTATTTCTAGTGGCGCCTGTGCTGGATCTATTTCGTCTGGATCTAAGCAGGGGCCATTTTGTTTTTCTGACCATGGACTGGACTCTGGGGCTTGATCCCCAGACCAGCGCACTTGATCCCTCCGCCATCACCCTGCACCTGCTGCTGCGCCTGGGCTTGCCCATCCTGCTAACCCTGGGCGTGCTGCTCTGGGTTGTCTGGCGCTGGGGCCGCCTGTATTGCGGCTGGCTGTGTCCGCATTTCTCGATGGTCGAATGGATCGACGGGATGATGGCCCGCTGGCTCGGCCGGCGTTCCGTCTGGGAAAAACCCTCTGCCCCCCGTCGGGCTGGCGCGCGCCTGGTCATGAGCGTGGTGGTGCTGGGCGGGTCGGCATTATGGGCCACTACCCTGCTGACCTACCTGGTACCGCCAGTACCGCTGTGGACTGGCCTGTTCAGTCTGGACCTGCCGACCTGGCACTGGTTTTTCATCGGCATCGGCACCGCCCTGTTCTGCATCGAGTTTGCGCTGGCGCGACATTTTTTCTGCAAATACGGCTGCGCCGTGGGCATTTTTCAAAGTCTGATCTGGGCAGTGAACCGCCGCGCCATGGTGATCGGCTACAAGCGCGAACGAGCGCGTGACTGCCGCGATTGCAATGCCTGCGATAAGGCCTGCCCGATGCGACTGCCACCCCGGGGCATGAAGCGCCACAAGATTACCTGCACCCAGTGCGGCGTCTGTGTGCAGACCTGCCAGCAGGTCCAGGCCGACAATCCCGATGGCGCACTGTTGCACTGGGTCAGCGGTGACGACGCCGTGAAGATGGACAAGCAACCGGGCACGCTTATCCCCGTTCTGGAAAAGGACTAATACGATGGAAGAATTCGTCGGCATGCGCTGGCACAAGCTGATCAACCGGCTGGCCCGCACCAGTTATCCCGAAGCCCAGGTGTGTCTGGAAGATGAGGGTCCACGCCTGGCCATGGTGTTTCGCGCGCTGGGGGGCGACCCCGGTCTGGTGATCAAGCCCGCGACCGATCGCACCCTGAAACCACCGCGCCACTGGCTGGAAAAAATGGCCGGCACAGGCCGGCATTATGCACTCGCCTGGCGTGATGAGGATAGCGTGAGGCTGCCGCCGAAAATCCAGGCCTACCCCGAGCGCGAACTGAACCGCGATCTGTATCTCTGGCTTATCGCCCTCGCCAGCCAGGCAAGCACCTGCGAGCAGGGCGAATGGTTGCAGTGGAATCAGCAGCAGGTATTGGCAACGCTTGAGCGTTTTCCTGGCTTGCAAACGGCATATCAACGTCTGGCCTGGGGCCTGGTTGCCGTCCGCCCACCGCTGGACTCACTGAATACGTCGCAGCGAAGCCGCGAGCGATGTCTGCGCAAGGCTATCCTTGAGCCCGGAAGCCAACAGACCCTGCCCGCCGCAGAAGGTGACAGTCTGCCGGTGCCCCTGTGGCTATATCCTTCACTGCATACTCCCCAAGCTGCCGTGTCCAGACAGGATCGCGGTAGCGATGTGAGCAACGGCGGGCTCAAGCCAAAGGAAGGCAAAGGACGCAAACGCGCTGAATATATTGACGACATCGATGGCCGCGACGGCTTGATCGTGTTCCGTCTGGAGAGTCTGTTTTCATGGTCGGAGTTTGTACCGGTCGATCGTACCCTGGATGACAGCGACGATGACGAAGCCGATAGCGTAGCGGAAGATCTCGATCACCTCAGCCTGTCGCGTCATGGTGACGCCGGCGCGTCGCGCCTGAAGCTGGATCTGGACTTACCCAGCGCGGCCGAGGACGACATCCCCCTCGGCGACGGCATACTGTTACCCGAGTGGGACTGGCGCAAGCAACAGCTGGTCGCCCGGCACTGTCGGGTGATCCCGATGCTACCAAAGGATTCCGCGCCCTGCGCATTGCCCGAACGCCTGCAGTCGATGGGTCGGCAATTGCGGCGGCGCTTTGAGGTACTACGTCCGCAACAGGCCTGGAACAAACGCCAGCCAAGCGGCCCAGTGCTGGATCTGGAAGCCTGTATCGATTTCGCTTCAGCCCGACAGCGTGGCCAGGCCAACGCTCAGCCAGCCCTGTGGCGGCAGCAGTCGGCACAGCACCGCGACCTCGCCTGCCTGGTACTCGCAGACATCTCCCTGTCGACGGAAGCCTACGCAGACAATGACCATCAGGTTATCGATGTGGTGCGCGACAGCATGCATCTGCTCGGGGAGGCGCTGGACGCCGGTGACGACGCTTTCGCCATGTATGGTTTCTCGTCAAAGCGTCGAGATCACGTGCGCTTCAGCGTAATCAAGAATTTTGCCGAGCCCTGGGGCGAGCCTGTGCATGGGCGCATTCAGGCCTTGAGGCCTGGCTATTACACGCGCATGGGCGCGGCAATTCGTCAGGCTACCGAGATCCTCAAGGAGCAACCGGCGCAGCAGCGACTGTTATTACTGCTGACCGATGGCAAGCCCAACGATCTGGACCTGTATGAAGGCCGTTACGGCATGGAAGATACACGCCATGCGCTGCTAGAGGCGCGCAAGGCTGGCCTGGAGCCATTTTGCGTAACCATCGATCAACAAGCCGCCGATTATCTGCCGTATCTGTTCGGTCCACAGCGCTTCCACTTGTTACACGACGCCGCCGAGCTACCCATTCTTCTGCCCCGTCTGTACCTATTGCTGACCGGACGGACGCCATGACTGCGATAGAACCTCTGCTTGTTATCCGCCCCATCAAGCCAACACCCGAGCTACCCGGTGATCTGGCGATGTGGTTTTTCATTCTTGCTGAACTGGCGGTTTTCGCGCTGCTTCTGGGCAGCATGGCTTTCGTGCGCGGCAGCTGGCCCGAGATGTTCAGTGCAGGCGTCGCAACACTGCACCCGATAGCCGGCCTGATCAATACACTGACTTTGCTCACTGGCAGTTACTGGGTGGCTTTGGGTGTGGCCGCCATGCGTCGGGGCCAGGCTACTCAAGTCGTCTGGTGGTTCCGGGCCGGCGCAGCCAGTGGTTTGCTCTATCTGATCATCAAGACGGTGGAATATCAGCAGATGTTCAGCGCTGGGTACACCCTGCGCACGAATACCTTCTATTTTTTCTACTTCTTCACCACCTTCTTCCATCTCATGCACGTGGTGTTGGGGATGGTTATTTTGCTCGTGGTTGCAACGCGCTTTCGCAAAGGGCTATACAACTCGCCCGCCACGCGGCAAATGGCCGCAGAGTCGGCTGCAAGCTACTGGCATATGGTGGATTTGGTATGGCTGATGCTGTTCCCATTGCTTTACGTGCTGCCTTGAGGTGAACCATGACTCATAAATTGACACTGAGTTGGTTATGCCTTCTCGCGTTGACACTGCTCGGCTGGTGGCTCGGGCACCAGCCGTTCTATCCCTTGTTCCCACAGCAATGGCTGTTGTGGGCCGTTCTGCTGTTAAGCGCGGTAAAAGGTCAGTGGATTATCAATCTCTTCATGGGCATGAAAAATGCTCCTATGGGATTTCGTCTGGCTATGAGCGGCTGGTTGCTTATTGTGCTGGCTGCGATGGCCCTTTTCCTGTCATTACCCTTGCGGTAATGTCTGGTTATACAAGGAGGTGAAATGCAGAGACTTTAGGGTCTCCAGATACGCAATTAGTGGTATTACTGGTTGTGAAAACACCCATACATAAATGATGAGGTTTTAATGATGTTGAAAATTCTATTGGCTTCAACCGTCCTGACCCTGGGTATGGCTGGTATGGCTCAGGCCGCTGGCGATGCTGCAGCCGGCGCGGGCAAGGCAGCGGTATGCTCGGCATGCCATGGCAAAGATGGTATTGCCCTGGTGCCGATTTATCCCAATCTGAGAGGACAAAACGCGGCGTATCTTGAAGGAGCACTGAAAGCCTACCGTGGCGGCCAGCGCGCCGGTGGCAATGCTGCCATCATGGCGCCTATGGCGATGAACCTGAGCGACGCTGATATAGCGGATCTGGCCGCCTACTACAGCTCACTCGAGTAACAGGTACAACGCACAGACCCGCTAATCTGTCCACACCACCGCCAACGCGGTGGTGTTTTTATGCTGTTACCCCCCCGTCGCGTTCATGAAGCGCACGATCTGAACCTCACCATCAGACGAGAAATCGTGGTGTGCGGGCTTACCCTGTAAAGACTTGCGCAACGCCACCAGCAAGGGCGCGTCAGTGGTTGGATGACGGCGTACCAGGGCACGCATATCGATTGAATTCTCCTGCCCCAGACATAACAGCAATCGCCCTTCAGCGGTCATGCGAACACGGTTGCAGCTTGAACAGAAGTTGTGTGAATGAGGGGAAATAAAGCCGATACGACTCTCGGGGTACCCTTCGACCCGGACATAGCGCGCCGGGCCACCGGAGCTTTCAGCGCTGTCCAGCAACTGATAGCGCTGACCGATCACCTCGCGCACCTCGTCGCTGGAACAGAAGGACTCACCCCGTGAGCGGCCGACGTTACCCAAGGGCATCTCCTCGATGAAGGTGATATCCAGGTCACGCTGCAGCGCATAATCCACCAGCGCCGGCACTTCATCCGCATTGCGTCCCTTCATCACTACTACATTGAGCTTGATACGTTTAAAGCCGGCTTCACGCGCCGCATCGATCCCGTCGAGCACCTGTTGCAGCTCACCTGTTCGGGTGATGGCCTTGAATTTAGCCGGGTCAAGACTGTCAAGACTGATATTCAGACGCTTGACGCCGGCATCCGCCAGCGGCTGTGCCAGCTTGACCAGTTGCGAGCCGTTGGTGGTCATCACCAGTTCACGCAAGCCAGGCAAAGCACTGATTCCGGCGCAGAGTTCAACGATGCCGCGGCGAACCAGCGGCTCGCCGCCGGTCAATCGTATTTTCTTGACCCCCTGGCTCACAAACAAAGCTGCCAGACGCTGGATTTCCTCCAGCGTCAGTACCTGCTGGCGGGGCAGAAAGGTCATGTCTTCGGCCATGCAATAGACACAACGAAAGTCGCAACGATCAGTCACCGACATACGCAGGTAATCTATGCGGCGGCCCAGCCCGTCTATCAGTTGTGTGTCGGCCATGGCCTTTCTCCTATTGCAGCAGCGGAGATCCGGCTCCGCGCATGACGATGCCCTCAATACCCGCTTCAGCTATCAGCGTCTCGATGTACTGTACCACGGCCTTTTGCCAGACTCGCTCGGCCAGTTCGGCCTGAATGCTCTCCCTGACCAGCTCGAATGGCAGTTGTTTCCCATCAATTCGCTGCTCAACCAGCACAATATGGAAACCATAGCGCGATTCCAGCGGCTGGCTCGCCAGGCCTTCATCCAGGCGCAGCAATTGCCGCTCGAATTCCGCCACCGTTTGCCCGGAGCTGAGCTGCCCCAGGGCACCCCCCTGCTGTTTCGACGGGCAGTCCGAATACTGCATGGCGAGGTCGGCAAAACGTGCGCAATTGTCCTGAAGCTCGCTGATCAGCACAATCGCCTGCTCGCGGGTGCGGCTGCGTCCGGCTACATCATCCGGAGCAACAGCGAGCAGAATATGTCTGGCTGCCACCAGCGGCGCAGAACTGAAGCGCTCGCGGTTGGATTGATAAAACTGTTCAAGCGCTTTTTTATCGACCGCCGGCACCTGTACTTCCAACTCCAGCAAGCCGCGAATCAGCGCTTCTTCATCAGTTTCATCGGCCTGATTGAAGACTTCAACCCCCAGGTAGGCCGCGCGCTGCTCCAGCAGCTCACGGATCACCAACGCCTGGGCGGCCAGGAAAATCGCTTCCTCACGGGTATCGGCCGGATGATATTGCATCTCCTGAGCGATCGTCTGCGGGTCAATCGCTACCCCGTTGATGCTGACCCGAGGCCATTCCTGGTAATTGCTGCTGGCAATGATGCTGTCGGTATTCATGCTTGCTCCTTGAGCGCTGCTGCGCGACGGTTGGCAGCATGTTGTGCGGGAGAAGAAGCCTTGAGCCGGACGATTTGATACCGGCGACCCAGATACCACACTGGCGCGCTGATAATGTGCACCAGGCGCGTGAACGGGAACAACACGAAGAGGGTAACACCCAGGAAGACGTGCAGCTTGTAGGCCAGCCCAACCGGTTCAATACTGGCAGCAGCCATCAACGGCTGAAAAGTGACTATCTGCTGAGCCCAGTTAGCCAGCAGCACCATCTGCGATCCGTCCATGTGCGCGGTGGATACATAAATAGTGAACAACCCCAGCAGCAGCTGAACCAGTAAAACCCAGAGAACCATGATGTCCGAGGTGCTTGACTGCGCCCGTACGCGCGGGTTGGTCAGACGCCGATGCAACAGCATTACAAGGCCGACCAGACAGATCAGTCCGAAAAACCCGCCAATGAGCATCGCCATCAACTGCTTGCTTTCGTAGCTGAGCCAGCGGTGATAGACCGCCGAGGGCGTCAGCAGACCAACAAAATGCCCCGCCAGTACGGCAATGATGCCGATATGGAACAGGTTGCTTGCCAACCGAAAGTTTTTATCATGCATCAATTGGCTGGAACCCGAGCGCCAAGTGTACTGCGACAGATCGAAACGCGCCCAGCTGCCGACAATAAACACTGCCAACGCCATATAGGGATATACCCCGAACAACATCAGATTAATATTGGCCATGATCGTCTCCTACGCCCTGCCAGCCGGCACGGCATTGTCATTGAATCCCACCCAGTGCACCGGGACCGCTACTTCCTCCTTCGACTTACCCTTCGCCGGCCGAGTACCGCAGGCAGCGACACTATCGCCATTGAGGAAGGTCACCTGCTCTTCCTCCCACTCCTTGTCGAGGGCTTCCAGACTGTTGTCGGGTATTTCCTCGAGTACCTGCTCGCGGATTGCTGCCATCGCCAGTTCCGGGATGGTGCCGGCAACCTGCAGCAAGGCGCGAAAACAGGCGGCATAGTCCGAGCCGCGCTCTTCCAGCCGGCTGGCCAACAACGCCAGCAGGTGTTCCACTTCGCCCAGACCGGCGCGTGCTTCTTCGCCCTCGCGGGTGGCCAGAAACTCCAGATACAACGGAATGTAGTCCGGCAGCTCTTTCACGCCGATGGCAAAGCCGGCGCTCTCGTACTGCGCCATCAGGTCGACCATTGCCTGGCCACGGTCACGGGATTCGCCGTGTACGTGTTCAAACAGCAACAACGATAGATAGCGGCCGCGCTCGAATTGCTCGGTATAGGCTTCCTGCACGTCGAGCAGATCGCTGTTGGCCAGACGGGTGAGCAGGCCGACTAGATCCTGGCGCTGCTCGGGGCTGATTTCCCGTGCCGCCAGAATCGCCTCTTCGAGTTCAGCTCGGGCCTGTTGCACGGCTTCCACCGGATAATCCATCAACAGGGAAATTACCTTGAGAATTTTCATGATCACTCCTCCCAGAGCTGAACGGTCTTGAGTACATCGCGGCGGTTGGCTTTCTTGCCACCGAACATATTGGTATCCGAACTGCCAGAGCAGCCGCTACCAAAGCTGAAGCCACAGCCATTGCGCTCGGCAAAGACTTCGCTTAGCGCTTCCTCCCGGTGTGCAGTGGGGATCACGAAGCGGTCCTCATAGTTGGCAATCGCCAGATAGCGGTACATGTCCTCGGCCAGGGCGCGGGTCAGGCCCACTTCCTCCAGCACCTCAAGATTCTCCACACCGTCGACCTGCTGCGAACGCTTGTACACGCGCATGGCCAGCAGCCGCTTGAGGGCCAGCTTGACCGGCGCTTCGTCGCCTGCGGTCAACAGGTTAGCCAGGTACCGCAGGGGAATGCGCAGGCTGTCGACGTCTGGCAGAATGCCGTTCATCGATACCTTGCCGGCCTCGGCGGCGTTCTGAATCGGCGACAACGGTGGCACGTACCAGACCATCGGCAGGGTGCGATATTCCGGATGCAGCGGCAGCGCCAGACGCCAGTCGACCGCCAGCTTGTACACCGGCGAAGCCTTGGCCGCGTCTATAACAGACATCGGCACGCCATCGGCCAGCGCCTGCTTGACCACTGCCGGATCGTGCGGGTCGAGGAACAGGCCAAGCTGCCCTTCATACAAATCCTGTTCACTGGGCAGGCTTGCAACTTCGTGAATACGATCGGCGTCATACAGCAGCACGCCCAGGTAGCGAATGCGGCCTACGCAGGTTTCCGAGCACACGGTGGGCATGCCGGCTTCAATCCGTGGATAACAGAAGATGCATTTCTCGGACTTGCCGCTCTTCCAGTTGAAATAGATCTTCTTGTACGGGCAACCGCTGATGCACATACGCCAGCCGCGACACTTCTCCTGATCAATCAGGACGATGCCGTCTTCCTCACGCTTGTAGATAGCGCCGCTAGGACAGGCCGCCGCACAAGTCGGATTCAGGCAGTGCTCGCACAGGCGCGGCAGATACATCATGAAGGTGTTTTCGTACTCGCCGTAAATATCAGCTTGAATCTGGTCGAAGTTCTGATCCTTGCGCCGCTTGGCAAACTCGGTACCCAGGATCTCCTCCCAGTTGGGGCCCCATTCGATCTTCTCCATGCGCTTGCCACTGATGGCAGAGCGCGGCCGCGCAGTCGGCTGGTGTTTCGAAGACGGCGCGGTGTGCAGATGCTGATAGTCGAAGTCGAAGGGCTCGTAATAATCATCAATCGTCGGCATGTCCGGGTTGGCAAAGATGTTCGCCAGTACGCGGAACTTGCCACCGATGCGCGGATTGATCGAGCCGTCGGCGTTACGCTTCCAGCCACCCTTCCATTTTGTCTGGTTCTCCCATTCCTTGGGGTAGCCTATCCCGGGCTTGGTTTCAACGTTGTTGAACCAGGCGTATTCCATGCCTTCGCGGCTGGTCCAGACGTTTTTACAGGTAACCGAGCAAGTGTGGCAGCCGATGCACTTGTCCAGATTCAGTACCATTCCTATTTGTGAACGAATTTTCATGGCCGGTTCCTCACTCGATATCCTGTGGCAGGGGTTGTGGTAGGGCGTCGCCGCCAAGACCACCCAGTTCGACGTCATCCAGCCAGTCGATCTTGTCCATCTTGCGCACCACAACGAACTCATCGCGGTTGCAACCGACAGTGCCGTAATAGTTGAAACCCCATGATTGCTGCGCGTAACCGCCAATCATATGGGTCGGCTTGAGCACTACCCGGGTCACCGAGTTGTGATGGCCGCCACGGGTGCCGGTCATCTCACTGCCAGGCATGTTCACGATGCGTTCCTGGGCGTGGTACATCATCACCATGCCCTCCATCACGCGCTGACTGACCACCGCCCGGGCCACCAGAGCACCGTTGGCGTTGAAGCACTCGACCCAGTCGTTGTCCTCGATCCCGGCCTTGACTGCATCGACCTCGGACAGCCAGATGATCGGGCCACCGCGGCTCAAGGTGAGCATGATCAAGTTGTCGGAGTAGGTGCTATGAATACCCCACTTCTGGTGCGGGGTGATCCAGTTCAACACGATCTCGTTATTGCCATTGGGCTTCTTGCCCAGCACATAACCGGTTGTGCGGGTGTTAACCGGCGGCCTGTAGCTCATCAGTTGCTCACCGAAGGCCTGCATCCAGGGGTGATCCTGGAAGAACTGCTGACGGCCGGTGATGGTGCGCCACGGAATCATCTCGTGGACGTTGGTGTAGCCGGCGCTGTAGCTCACGTGATCGTCTTCTAGACCGGACCAGGTCGGGCTGGAAATGATCTTGCGCGGTTGCGCCTGAATATCGCGGAAGCGGATCGCCTCGTGCTGCTTGCCCACCGCCAGGTGGCTATGGTCGCGACCGGTGAACTTCGACAGCGCCTGCCAGGCCTTGACCGCGACCTGACCGTTGGTTTCGGGCGCCAGCGTGAGGATCACCTCGCAGGCGTCGATCGCAGTATTGATCTGCGGCCGGCCCTGACTGATACCTTCTTCCAGCACTTCATGGTTGAGTTGACCGAGGAATTCGACTTCGTGGTCGGTATTCCAATTGATACCCTTGCCGCCATTACCCAGCTTCTCGAGCATCGGCCCCAGGGAGCTGAATTTCTTGTAGGTGTTGGGGAAATCGCGCTCCACCACCACTATGTTCGGACAGTTCTTGCCAGGCACCGGTACTTCCCCTGCCGTTTTCCAGTCGGTACCGCCGAAGGGCTGCGCCAGTTCACCGGGGCTGTCATGCAACATCGGGATGCTGACCAGGTCCTGCTCCACCCCTAGCTCGCCTTCGGAAATCTCCGAGAATTTCTTGGCGATTGTCTTGTAGATATCCCAGTCGGACCTGGATTCCCAGGCCGGGTCTATCGCCGCAGACAAGGGATGAATGAACGGGTGCATGTCCGAGGTGTTCATATCGTCCTTTTCATACCAGGTCGCGGTGGGCAGCACGATGTCGGAATACACGCAAGTAGAGGACATGCGGAAGTCCAGGGTCGTCACCAGATCGATCTTGCCTATGGCGCCTTCATCCACCCAGTCGGCTTCAGTCGGTTTGACCCCGTCGCGCTTGCCCAGATCCTCGTTCATCACGCCATGCCGGGGCGTACCGAGCAGGTACTTGAGCATATATTCATGGCCTTTGCCTGAACTGCCCAACAGGTTGGAGCGCCAGATGAACATGTTGCGCGGGAAATTATCGCTGTTATCCGGCTCTTCGCAGGCGAAGCGCAGACTGCCATCCTGCAGGCTTTTTAGCGCATATTCCTTGGGATCCATGCCCTTGGCTGCCGCCTCGCGACAGATGGCCAGCGGGTTGCGGTTGAACTGTGGGGCACTCGGCAGCCAGCCACCGCGCTCGGCACGGATGTTGTAGTCGAGCATGTGCTCGGGGAACTGGGACTTGTCGGCCAGCGGCGAGAGAATCTCGTGCACGCTCATCTTCTCGTGACGCCACTGGGAGCTATGGCTATAAAAGAAGCTGGTGCCGTTCATCTGCCGTGGCGGACGGCTCCAGTCCAGGCCGAAGGCCAGCGGTAGCCAGCCGGTCTGCGGGCGCAGTTTTTCCTGACCGACATAGTGAGCCCAGCCGCCGCCGGTCTGCCCCACGCAGCCGCACATCAGCAGCATATTGATCAGGCCGCGGTAGTTCATGTCCATGTGGTACCAGTGGTTCATCGCCGCGCCTACGATGATCATCGAACGGCCTTTGGTCTTGTCGGCATTGTCAGCGAACTCACGCGCCACCTGGATGACCTTTTCACGGCTCACACCGGTAATCTGCTCCTGCCAGGCCGGGGTGCCCGGTACACTGGCATCGTCGTAGTTGCTGGCCACGTTGGCGCCCCCCAGTCCACGGTCGATACCCAGGCCTGCGGCCTGGATATCAAATACCGTTGCGACACGCAATTGCACACCATTGGCCATGCTGAGCAAACGACTGGGCAGGTGGCGATACTGGATCTCTTCACCATCAGCCTGTTGGAAATGATCATGCAACTGGCCACCGAAGTACGGAAAAGCGACATTGACCACCTCGCCCTGCTCGATCTGACTCAATTGGAGACTGACGTCGCGACCTTCGCCGCCCTCGCGGGCTTCAATGTTCCATTTGCCTGATTCGCCCCAGCGATAACCGATCGAACCCAGAGGCGACACCAGCTGATCGGTATTTTCGTCTATCGCGATGGTCTTCCATTCGGGATTATTGTCCTGGCCCAGCTGGTCGTCCAAATCAGAAGCGCGCAGGAAGCGTGTAGGCTTGAAACCGTGCTCGGCCTCTTCAAGCAACACCAGCATGGGCAGATCAGTGTAGCGGCGCACGTAATCGGTAAAATACGCACTGGGGTTTTCTAGGTGGAATTCCTTGAAAATCACATGATTGAACGCCTGCCCCAGGGCAGCATCGGTACCCTGCTTGGGGTTTAGCCAGAGGTCGGTCAGCTTGGCAACTTCGGAATAGTCCGGGGTGATCGACACGGTTTTGGTGCCCTTGTAGCGAACCTCAGTAAAGAAGTGCGCATCCGGCGTCCGCGTCTGGGGCACGTTGGAACCCCAGGCGATGATGTAGTTAGAGTTATACCAGTCGGCCGATTCCGGCACGTCGGTCTGCTCGCCCCAGACCATCGGAGAAGCCGGGGGCAGATCGCAATACCAGTCGTAGAAGCTCAGGCATACGCCGCCAATCAAGGATAGATAACGGCTGCCGGCAGCGTAGCTGACCATGGACATCGCCGGGATCGGCGAGAAGCCGACCACCCGATCCGGACCATACTGCTTGACGGTATAAACGTTGGCCGCCGCAATGATCTCGGTAACCTCGTCCCAGCTCGATCGAATGAAACCGCCCAGCCCACGTTCGGCTTTGTATGAAGTCGCCTTGACGGAATCCTCGACGATGCTGCGCCAGGCGTCGACCGGCGCCTTGGTTGCCCGCTCTTCGCGCCACAGTCGGAGCAGTGCCTTGCGCACCTTGGGGTATTTCAGTCGATTGGCGCTGTAGATGTACCAGCTGTAACTGGCGCCGCGAGGGCAGCCGCGCGGCTCGTGGTTGGGCAGATCCGGACGGGTGCGCGGATAGTCAGTCTGCTGGGTCTCCCAGGTAATCAGACCGTTCTTGACATAAATCTTCCAGGAGCAGGATCCGGTGCAGTTCACGCCGTGGGTGGAGCGTACGATCTTGTCGTACTGCCAGCGGGCGCGATAGACATCCTCCCAGTCACGGGATTCGATGCGTGTTTCACCGTGTCCCTCGGCGAAGTCATCCTGCTTGCGGTTGAAGAAGCGTAGCTGATCGAGCAAGTGGCTCATGGTCTTTCTCCTCTTTCAGCCTGGTCTATGCCAAGCCGGCTTTCAGGTAATAACGGAGCGCCAAGGCGCGGCGCAGTCAGATTCTGATCAAAGGGTTTTCTGCGCGTCCAGTACCTCCAGCTCACGATCTACCGAAGACACGTAGTACTCTTCGGAAAAGGCGCCCTCAGGCTCCTTGAGCCAGAGCAGGCACAGGCAGAAGCTGATGAAGGCCCCGGCGGCGATAATCATGAAAAACTGTGAAGGAGTAACGAAGGTGAACAGGGTCAAGTAGCAGACCGCGCCAACGTTGCCGTAGGCGCCGGCCATGCCGGAAATTTGCCCGGTGACCCGCCGCTTGATCGAGGGAATAATGCCGAAAGTCGCGCCCTCCGCGCCCTGGACGAAAACAGAGCAAGCGACGGTAATGAACACAGCCAGGAACAGCGGCCACTTCTCGTTCATCAGGCCCATGAACAGAAAACCCACACTGATACCGAGCATATAGGCCAGCATCACGAAGCGGCGATTACCCATGCGGTCCGAGACCAGGCCACCCATCGGCCGGGCTACCAGATTCACAAAGGCAAAGGAGGCAGCGATGATGCCGGCCGTGGTGGGTGTCAGACCCCAGGTCATTTCAAAGAACATCGGCAGCATGGAGACCACCGCCAGTTCGGCGCCAAAGTTGGCAAAGTAGGTGGAGTTCAATGCGGCGACGCTATTGAAGGGATATTTATCGTCCTCTGGCACACCTTTTTGCAGAATCGGCACGTTGACGCGCAGAATCTGCACCACCTGGTAGACAACGACCGCGACGATGATCGCGTAGCATATCCAGGCGCCGGTTGCGGACAGGTAGCCCATCGCTTCGATACGCCAAACCAGGATCGCCAGGACGCCTACCATTGGGATGGTCCAGACAATCAGCTTGATCATGTCTGCCCAGGTGCTGACTTCCAATGCGGCTGTTTTGTGCGGTTTGCGGTGGATGGTGCCAACGGGGCCATCGGTTATCGCGAACCAATAAAATACGCCGTAAGCAGCCATGATGATCGCTGAAGCGGCGACCGCCCAGCGCCAGCCGTCGGGCCCGCCGAAGGCATGAATGGCAATGGCCGGCAGGGTCATGGCCGCTGCGGCTGAACCAAAGTTGCCCCAGCCGGCGTAAAAGCCTTCAGCAAATCCGATGTCCCGGGGCTTGAACCACATTGCTGTCATGTGGATACCCACCACAAAGCTGGCACCCACTGAGCTCAGCACCAGACGCGACACCAGCAATTGCACCCGCGTGTCGCCAAAAGCGAAAAACAGCGCGGGCAAGGCCATGACCACCAGCAAAATCGAGAACACCCGACGCGGACCGAAGCGGTCGAGCGCCATCCCGACGATGATGCGCGCCGGGATGGTCAGCGCCACGTTGGCAATCGCGAACAGCTTGATGTCATCAGGGGTCAGCCAGTTCAGGCTTTTGAGCATGCTTGAGGCCAGCGGCGCCATGCCAAACCAGACAAAAAAACTGATATAGAACGCCAGCCAGGTCAGGTGCAGCGCGCGGATTTCAGGCCGTTTCCACTGAAAAACGTCGGACACTTTCATTTAATATCTCCTTGTACCATCACGGACAAGCCTGAATCAGGACCGGACAGGGTGCGCGCCGGGCCAGAAAAGCGCTGACGCTGCCAAAGGTCATGTAATCGAGCTCATCCACCAGCAAGTTCAGCGAGCGAGAGATGAAGCCACCATCGGGTTCGTGGCTGTGACGGGCGATCACTAGTAGGTCCGGCTTCTTGTGTTCAACGGCCTTGAGAATCATCTTGCGTACGTCCCCCTCGGCGATGATCACCTCGGCATCCAGCCCCTGCTGACCAACGAGTTCGGCAGCTGAGCGCAGATGCCCCTCGAATTCGGTACGCTGCTCCTGATAGTTCTGACCCGCTACGCTGCTGGTATCCAGGCTCTCTTCCACCACGCCCACCAGCATAATCAGTGGCTTGAGTGGCCCGAACATGTCAATGGTGCTCTGCAGCGCCCTGACGGCGTTACGGGAGTGATCATAGGCAATCATGATTCGCATGTTCATCACTCCACTCAGGGGTTCTTGACGTAGGCGTTGGGACGCAGGTAGAACCACCAGTTGAGTACCAGGCAGAGTGCGTAGAACACAGCGAAGCCATACATGGCCAACTCCGGCGTACCCGCCTTGACCTGCTCGCCGATCACGATCGGCGCAACAAAAGCGCCATAGGCCGCCACAGCCGAGGTCCAGCCCAGTACCGGGCCGGCTTTCTCGCGGTCATAGATCACGCCGATGGTGCGGAAAGTGGAGCCATTGCCGATGCCAGAAGCGGCGAACAGCACCAAAAATAGCAACAGGAAAAGCAGGAAGAACTGTTCCGGGTGCGTGGAGCTGTAAGCCAGTTGCATGACATAACCTGCAGCAACCGATGCAACCACCATGACCACCGAGATGACCTGGGTGACAATCGAACCGCCGACTTTGTCAGAGATCCAGCCGCCCAGCGGACGGATCAGCGCTCCAATGAACGGGCCGATCCAGGCATATGTCAAAGCGCTAGGGCCGTTGGGATTGACTACCCGGGTGATACTGCCATCGGCGGCGACTTCGTTCAGATAACCGAAGATAACGGTGATAGACAGGGGCAACGCCATGGAAAAGCCGATGAAGGAGCCGAACGTGAGGATGTACAACACGCTCATCGACCAGGTGTGCTTGTCGGAGAAAATCTGGAACTGGCGTTTGATATTGGGCTTGATGCTGCCGGGCAACATGCGCAGGATGAAGAGGGTAAGACCCATGATCAGCAGCATGGTGACCCACATGTTCAACACACCCAGTCCGGTGGGCGCTGGCAGGTACAAATACAGCCCCAGGCCGGCCGTGACAAAACCGACCCCGTAAAGCCCGAGAATCCTGCCGAAAGCAGACAGCGTCCTGCCAGGATTGGGCGTGATGGTCAGCAGGTTATGCATACCAAACCAGCCGGCAAAACCCAGCGGTATGAGGAATACCACCCAGATCCAGCCGGCATTTTGAATCCAGGTCTCGGTGCCCGCGGCGATGCGGCCGATCAGGGTACCGCTGTCACTGATCAGCGTCATGGAACCGCCAGCGAACGCGCCAAACACCCCGGCGGTCATAGCCAGAGGAATCAGTATCTGCATAGTGGTCACGCCAAAGTTACCCAGACCGGCGTTCAAGCCCAGTGCGAGGCCTTGCTGACTCTTGGGATAAAAACCGCTGATATTGCTCATTGAGCAGGCAAAGTTGCCACCGCCAATACCGGACAGAAAAGCCAACAGCTGAAACACCCATAACGGGGTGTCCTGACTCTGCAGGGCCATACCCGCGCCGGCAGCCGGAATCACCAACAGCAGTGTGGTAAGAAAGATGGTGTTACGCCCGCCCGCGATGCGAATCATGAAAGACGCAGGTATGCGCAGGGTTGCTCCGGTCAGACCAGCGATCGCAGTGAGAGTGAAGAGTTCTGCTGCGGCAAACGGAAAGCCCAGATTGATCATTTGCACCGTCACGATGCCCCACATCAACCAGATGGCGAATCCCATCAGCAAACTGGGTATGGATATCCAGAGATTACGATTGGCGATTTTCTTCCCACGGCTGTCCCAGAAATCAGAATCCTCCGGGTTCCATTTTTCGATATCGGTCATGCTGCGCCCCCTTCCTTTGCCTGCTATGCCACCGTCCGATAACCAGGAGCGGTGGGGATAGCTGGCACCTTAGAAGACGGGTAGCCGAACTAACTTGATCCATATCAATAGTTTCGCAGGGACAAAAGTGTCAAGATGACCAATCTACCTATTTATGGATACTCCCCATACAAACAATAAACTGATATAAATCAGAAACTTGTATTACTAAAAAACCGCTCGTTTGTTAGCTGGACGATACACTGAGATTTTAGGGGTATACCCGTCCTAGGGCTTTCCATGGAGTCGCCGTTCATGACCTTTACCAGCGCCCGTATCGATTACCCCGCACATGATTCAGATATTCCCGCGGCCCGCCACTCGATCGTCTTCAGCACGCTGGTCGCCTTCGTCATTATTATTGGTATCACCCTGATAAGCATGCTTGGCGGCTTGCATATGGCCGATTCCGTAGAGGGTGATGCAGGCGCGATAAACCAGGCCGGCAGCTTGAGAATGCAGGCATACCGTCTAGCCTTGATAGCCGACCAGGATACCGGCACCCTGAACCAACAGTTGGAGGCAATGGACGCTACCTTGGCGTCAGCTTCCATTGCCTCGGCTCTGCTCAGGCATGACGGCAGCGGACTGCCCGAGTTACATGCCCTGGCTATGCATCAATGGCAACGCACCATGCGGCCTTTATTGGAGAACCCTGCCGGTGCAGCGCGCTTTCGCGCAGAAGTGCCGCAATTTGTTGCGCAGCTCGATGAGTTTGTGCGAACACTGCAGAAGTCATCAGAACAGAAACTGGAGGTCATCCGCGCCCTGCAAATCGGCACACTCTTTGTGGTTGTGCTGATTGCGTTTCTGCTCATTCTGGCGCTAAACAATAATCTGGCTATTCCTTTGCGCCGACTGACCGCCATGGCCCGCCACATCAGCCAGGGGAACTTCACTGGTCAAGTGACGGTATCCGGGCAAACCGAACTGAGCATGCTTGCCCGTACCCTGAATCAGATGAATCAGGAACTGGCCAACCTATATGCCGAAATGGAACACAAGGTCGATGACAAGACCGCCGCTCTGAGACGCAGCAACGCCACGCTCCAGTTACTTTTCGACAGCGCACGACTGCTCTATAGCCAGCCGCACGAACCCGTATTGATGATGGGCCACCAGCTGCATAAAGTGCGCGACATCCTCGGTTGCGGGCCCGTTTCCCTCTGCCTGAACCGGGCCGCCGAAGCTGGCAGCCATACCGCGATGACGTCTGCCAGTCTGCAGCCACCCGCCTATTGCAAACTCCCCGATTGTCAGACTTGCCCGGCCAATAACAACGACGGATGTTTGCCATCAGGCAGCCACCTGATCAGCTTCGAATTGCGTTCGGGACAGACCGAACTCGGCGCCCTGCGCATCGAACAGGCCGCCGGAGAGCAACTTGAGCCCTGGCAGACGCGTCTGATGATCACGCTGGCAGACCTCTACGCCGCCTGCCTGACGTTGGCCAATCAGGGCCATCAGCAAGCCAGAATGGCCTTGATGGAAGAACGCGCGGTGATCGCCCGAGAACTCCACGATTCCCTCGCCCAATCGCTATCCGCGCAAAAGCTTCAGCTGGCCCGATTCAAGCGACAGACTGCCAAAGGCTGCGCACCGAAGGAACTGGCCGACACCATGAAGCAAATAGAGGACGGTTTGAACGCTGCTTACCGGCAGTTGCGCGAACTTCTCACAACCTTTCGTATCAAGGTCAACGAGCCCGGCCTGAAACCGGCTTTACAGGCAACGGTGGAGGAGTTCGGAGCCAATTCGGGTGTAGATATCCAGATGGACTACAAACTGGACCATTGCCCCCTGACGCCCAACGAGGAAATCCACTGCCTGCAGATCGTCCGCGAAGCGCTGAGCAACGTAGTCAAACATGCCCAGGCAAAGTCCTGCACTCTTAGGCTGGTCCAGGACAGACAAGGAACCATTCACGTCACTGTCGATGACGACGGCGTCGGCATAGCCGAGGCGATCTCTCCTGCCGGCCATTATGGAATAAGCATATTGATCGAGCGTGCCAGCAGCCTCAATGGCACCCTGACAATCTCACCCCGCGATGAAGGCGGCACGCGCGTGTACCTGCGTTTCCCGCCGGACTATCGCTTAATCAACCTGAAACAGGAGCGGGCCGAAACATGACCGATCATCCGACTACTGCCGAGGCCATGGCAGAGGACCCGGTACGAATACTGCTGGTCGACGACCATCCCATGATGCGCAGGGGCATGCGTGACCTGCTGGCGATGGAAGATGACATGGATCCGGTCGGCGAAGCCGGTAGCGGCGAGGAAGCTGTGCGCATGGCCGTCGAGCTGGAACCTGATCTGATTCTGCTGGATCTGAACATGCCCGGCATGGATGGCTTGGAAACGCTGCGCCAGATGCGCGATCAGCAGGTAGATGCGCGTATTATCATGTTCACTGTCTCGGATGATCACAGTGACGTACTTGAAGCCTTGCGCCACGGCGCCGATGGTTACCTGCTCAAGGACATGGATGCTGATGAACTAGTCGAGCATGTGCGCCTGGCCGCCAAGGGCAAACTGGCACTGAGCCCTGAGCTGACCATGGTCCTGGCTGAAGCTATTCGCGAACGACCGAAAACGCCTTCACAGGTTCAGGCAGCCAATCTCACCCGTCGCGAGAAGGATGTGCTCAAGTTGATCAGCAAGGGTTTGAGCAACAAGATGATTGCCCGGCGGCTGGACATCGCCGAAGGAACGGTGAAAGTGCATGTGAAACGACTGCTGAGCAAGCTGGATATGCGCTCGCGCACTGAAGCGGCGGTGTGGGTGGTAGAAAATCATATCACCTGAGCACCCTGATCGGAGCCATTCAACATGGCCCGGTCAGCGTGATACGGTCGGGGGCAGCCCAGGTTTCTTTTGCATACCCCAGACCAGTTCCACCAGCTCGTCCTCGAGCTGATCGGCCTGAGCTTCGCTACAGTCCTCACCCAAGCGCTTGCGCAGGCCGAAGTCGCCGAGCATGACATGCAGATCGGGTTCGACATTGACCTGACGCAAACATGCCTGGGCACACTGCAGCTTGCATCCATCAATGGCCACAACCGGCCGGCCAGATTGGGCCACCCGCACCAGTGCCGGTACGCCGCCACCTACTCCGGCAATACAGGACATCTCGGCGACGCCGGCGCGATCCAGGCGCAGAGCCAGTGTATTGGCCAGCTGCGCCACATTCGAGCAACCGGAGCACGAGTAGATAAGCGGATCTGTCTTGACGGGCATAACAATCTCCTTTGCATTATTCTTTCAGGCCGGGCGAGCCGGCGGCGCGTTT
>Ga0307486_1001189_pt1 | contig 20666 bp, 17 predicted proteins | sample CBIW02metaG_FD_203663 | JGI IMG/M metagenome (GOLD analysis project Ga0307486, IMG submission 203663) | Sea-ice brine microbial communities from Beaufort Sea near Barrow, Alaska, United States - CBIW 0.2 | ecosystem: Environmental > Aquatic > Marine > Coastal | place: USA: Alaska | collected...
CGACGTGGTGGAGTTCGTTCCGAGCGATCAGCTGGACCCGATCATGTTTGAGCGCACCTACTACCTCGAGCCGGACGGGGCCTCGATCAAGGCCTACGAGCTGCTGCGGCGCACACTCGAGGCAACTAATCGCACCGCCATTGTTCGCTTCGCCCTGCGCCAGAAGACCCGGTTGGGCGCCCTGCGAGTGCGCGGCAAGGTTCTCGTGCTGCAGTCGCTGCTGTGGAACGATGAGGTGCGGGTAGCAGAATTCCCGGCACTGGAGACTCCCGTGTCCCTGTCGGACCGGGAACTCGAACTTTCCGGCGCCCTCGTAGAATCCTTCGCAACGGATTTCTCGCCGGAGGAATTCACCGATGACTATCAGGCTCAACTCAGGGATCTGATCCGCACCAAGCTGGAACGCGGCGAGGCCCAGGAGCTGCACCCGGCGGCGGGCGAGACCGCGGACGAAGGTTCGGGTGGGGAGGTTCTCGACCTCATGGAGGCGCTGCGGCGCAGCGTCGACCAAAGCCAGCGGCGCAGCGCCGACGCCGGATGACGCGTCGCCCGGCCACGCGGGCCGACGGAACGTGCTGATCACGGTCCGTTCGATCAAGACTTCGCTATGCTTCTGACTGTGACGAGGGCAGGGAATGACGAGGTCGGCACGCAGATCTTCACCGTGCCCAACGGCCTCAGCGCCGTCCGCCTCCTTCTCGTTCCCGTCTTCCTCGTGCTGCTCGCCCAGGGGCAGGATGCCCTCGCCCTGATCGTGCTCGCTTTCTCCAGCCTCACGGACCTGCTCGACGGTTTCATCGCCCGGCGCTTCCATTCGGTCACCCGGCTCGGTCAGCTCCTGGACCCTGCAGCGGACCGGTTGTACATCTTCGCGGCACTGATCGGCCTGGCCTGGCGCGACCTGGTTCCGTGGTGGTTCCTGCTCCTCGTCGTGGGCCGGGACCTGTTCATGCTGCTGCTCGGGGTCGTACTCGCCAACGTCGGATTCGGTCCCCTTCCGGTTCATCAACTGGGAAAGATTGCGACGTTCTGTCTGTTCTATGCCCTTCCCATGATCATGCTGGGGCAGGCATTTCCGCACCTCGCCTGGTGGTCCGAACCGGTCGGCTGGGCCTTCGGTCTCTGGGGCGTCCTGCTCTATTGGTGGGCCGGAGTCATCTACGCCGGTGAAACGTTCCGAGTGATTCGAATTCCACGGGTCATTGTGCCGGTTCAATCAGATACGCTGGAAACATAGGAGGTGCACAGTGGCCGATTTTGAGAATTCGAACAAGGAGCAGAACGTGCCCGTGCCCAAGGGAACACCAGATTCGGTCAGCACCGACACCACCATGAACTTCAGTCAGGAGTTCGCGGCGAAGATGGCCTCGATCGACGCGAACGTCACCGTCGAGGAACAAGAGGCCATTGCCGCACTGCCCTCCGGGTCGGCGCTGCTGATCGTTCGTCGTGGTCCCAACGCCGGCGCCCGATTCCTGCTCGACGCTGACCTCACGACTGTGGGGCGGCACCCGAACGCGGACATCTTCCTCGATGATGTCACCGTGTCACGGCGTCACGCCCAGTTCCTGCGCCATGGGCGTGCCTTCGAGGTGAAGGACCTCGGTTCGCTCAACGGAACGTACTATGACGGGGAACGCATCGAAACGGTGCCGCTGAGCGATGGCGCCGAGGTGCAGGTCGGCAAGTTCCGCCTCACGTTCTACGCTTCCCGCCGCGACCTCTCGCACGCGGCGAGCGACTAATGCCGGCGTCCTCCGCCCAGGTGAAAACCGTGGGCGCAGCGCCGCTACTAAGCATCGGTCAGGTGTTGTCTCGGCTTACGCCGGACTTTCCCGAATTGACCCCGTCCAAACTCCGCTTCCTTGAGGAGCAGGGTCTCGTGTCGCCCGCACGCACGGAGTCGGGCTATCGCAAGTTCTGTTCCGGTGACCTGGAACGGCTGCGGCTGGTCCTGTCCATGCAACGAGACCACTACCTGCCGCTCAAGGTCATTCGCTCCTATCTCGGGGATCTTGACGCCGGACTCTCCCCGACGCTTCCGGGCGGCTCCACCCCCGGCCTGTCGATGCTGTCGATCGCCCGTCGCTTCAATCGCGAGGAACTTCTCCGCGAAGCCGGAGCGTCCGCCGGATTGCTGCACGATGCCGTGTCTGCTTCGATCATCGTCCCCGCCGATTACTACGGTGACAACGTGCTCAGTGTGCTGCGCGCGCTGGTCGAATTGCAGCGCAGCGGCATCGAGCCGCGGCACCTGCGCGGTTTCCGCGCGGCCGCGGAGCGTGAACTGGGCTTGATTGAAAGTGCCCTGGTTCCACTCGCGCGCCGGAAAGACGCGTCGAGCCGGGCCAAGGCCGCCGAGATGGCCGGAGAAATCGCCGGACAGCTTGAGGTAATCCGCAGCAGCCTGATTCGTTCCGCCCTGGGGCGGCTACGCTAGTCATAACTTCGGACCGGAGCGCCATTGCGGGCAGATCGTTGTCGTCGGATCGAGCTTGTCGAGAATTCGACACGGCAAACTCCGGTGCGAATGTCAGCCGCAGCGGGTGCAGATGTCGGTACCGTTGACGACAGCGATCAAAAAACTACATCGCGAACACATCCCGGGAGGCAGTCGCATGAGTGAGCTCAATTCTGACGTCGACGCTTCGCGCTACTCGCAGGGACTGCTGTTCACCGATGGCCTGCCGGAGCTCGATGAGAACTCAGGTTACCGGGGCGCCGTTGCCGCCCGGGCCGCAGGCATCAGCTATCGCCAACTCGACTACTGGGCGCGCACCGGGCTCGTGGAACCCACGGTGCGTGGCGCCGCCGGTTCCGGCTCGCAACGGCTCTACGGCTTTCGGGACATTCTCGTGCTCAAGCTCGTCAAACGCCTTCTCGATACGGGGATTTCGCTTCAGCAGATCCGCACCGCGGTCAACCAGCTGCGCGAATCGGGGATCAGCGACCTGGCCCAGACCACGCTGATGAGCGACGGCGCCAGCGTCTACCTGTGCACGTCCAACGATGAGGTCATTGATCTCGTCAGCCGCGGCCAGGGCGTCTTCGGCATCGCTGTCGGCAAGGTGCTTCGCGAGGTCGAGACGAGCCTGGTGGAGCTCAATCTGCAGGCCACCGATCCCTCCGACGAGCTCGCCGCTCGCCGGTCGACGCGCAAAATCTCCTAGCGTCGCCCTCGTCCGCCTTCCGGACGTGACCGGGAGATGTGGAGGCGGTGACCGCCCCGCATCCGCCTCCGTGCTCTAGCGGGGTGCCGTGGAGTCGGCGTACTCGCCGATACGCGCCGTGCGCAGCACACGGTCGAGCAACTGGTCGAAGTAGCGAGCCATTTCCTGCGCGCTGTCGCCGGGCCAAATGTGCAGGGGCTTGGCAGCGCCCTGGGCCTGCTGCAGAGAGGTGCGCTCCGGCAGCTGGGGACTGAGCACGAGGGGGCCGAACATGTCCCGGAGTTCCTTGATCCGGAACTGGTGCTCCAGTGACGCCGTGCGGGCACGGTTGACGATGATTCCGAGCGGCTGCAGGCGGGGGCTCAGCCCGCGGCGGATCTCCTCGATCGCCCGCAGCGCGCGGTCGGCAGCTGCCACGGAGAAGAGTCCGGGTTCGGTCACGACGGCGACGCGGTCGCTCGCCGCCCACGCGGTGCGGGTGAGGGCGTTCAGGGACGGGGCGCAGTCGATGAGGACAAGGTCGTATTCCTTCTCGACGGTGGAGAGTGCCTCTTCGAGCTTCCAGATCTCCCGAATGCTCGGGTGCGGACCGTCGAAGTTGATGGCGGACGGGCTGCCGATCATGACATCGATCGTTCCCTGGCGTCCGCGCGTCCACCCGCTGGGGGCGATGGCGGCCCGCACGGTCTTCTCCTTCGGCGATGCCAGAACATCGGCCACATTGAGGTGGCCCGAGACCTCGATGTCCATACCCGTCGAAACGTCCGACTGGGGATCCAGATCAACTACCAGTGTTCGCACACCGCGGGCGAAGGCTGCAGAAGCAAGACCAAGGGTCACCGTGGTCTTTCCTACACCTCCCTTGAGGGAGCTAACGCTGAGTACATGCACAATTAGACACGTTACCTTCAGTAGTCTGGGAGAACCTAACCGTTAGCTGTATGCCGCTTCACGTTCGAAAGGTCTGCATGTTTAAGAAGATCCTTGTTGCCAACCGCGGCGAAATTGCGATCCGTGCTTTTCGCGCGGCCGTTGAACTGGGAGCCAAAACGGTTGCCGTGTTCCCCTTTGAAGATCGCAACTCCCTGCACCGTCTGAAGGCCGACGAGGCCTACCAGATCGGCGAGGTCGGCCATCCGGTGCGTGCGTACCTCGACGTGGAGGAAATTATCCGCGTGGCACGCGAATCCGGCGCCGACGCCATCTACCCGGGATACGGATTCCTGTCCGAAAATCCCGAGCTGGCCGAGGCCGCGCGCGCCGCGAACATCACCTTCATCGGTCCGGGCGCGGATGTGCTCGAGATGGCCGGAAACAAGGTCACGGCGAAGGAACACGCCATCGCGGCGGGTGTCCCCGTGCTCAAGTCCACGCCACCGTCGCAGGACGTGGAACTGCTTATCAGCCAGGCCGACGAGATCGGTTTCCCCATCTTCGCGAAGGCCGTCGCCGGCGGCGGCGGGCGCGGCATGCGACGTGTGGAGAAGAAGGATCAGCTCCGAGGCGCCCTCGAAGAGGCCATGCGTGAGGCGAACAGTGCGTTCGGCGACCCGACGATGTTCCTCGAGGCCGCGGTGCTTCGTCCCCGGCACATCGAGGTACAGATCCTCGCCGACGCCACCGGTGAGACCGTGCACCTGTTTGAACGCGACTGCTCGGTGCAGCGCCGCCACCAGAAAGTTGTGGAGATTGCCCCCGCACCGAACCTGAGCGACGAGATCCGGGTCAAACTCCACGCGGATGCGATCAAGTTCGCCCGCTCGATCGGCTACGTCAATGCGGGAACCGTCGAGTTCCTTCTGGACACCGTCGGCGAACGCGCCGGCCAGCACGTGTTCATTGAAATGAACCCGCGCATCCAGGTGGAGCACACCGTCACGGAAGAGGTCACCGATGTTGACCTCGTGCAGTCGCAGATTCGGATTGCTGCGGGGGAGTCCCTGGCCGACCTGGGCCTGACGCAAGACCAGATCCAGCTGCACGGTGCCGCCCTGCAGTGCCGCATCACCACCGAAGACCCCACCGCCGGTTTTCGCCCCGACACCGGCAAGATCACCACGTATCGTTCTCCCGGAGGTGCCGGCATCCGTTTGGACGGTGGAACCATCAACCCCGGCACGCAGATCAGTCCCCACTTCGACTCGATGCTCGCCAAGCTCACCTGCCGGGGCCGCGACTACGCGAGCGCCGTCCTGCGGTCCAAGCGTGCCCTCGCCGAATTCCGCATCCGTGGTGTGTCCACGAACATCTCGTTCCTGCAGGCCGTCCTCGACGACCCCGACTTCGCCGCCGGCGATGTGAGCACGTCGTTCATCGACGAGCGGCCGGAACTGCTGCGTACCCCCGCCTCCAAGGACCGCGGAACGAAGATCGTCAACTGGCTCGCCGATGTCACGGTGAACCAGCCGCACGGCGCGCCGGTGACGGCGATCAGTCCCGCCGAGAAGCTGCCGGTCCTCGACCTCGGTACCGCGGCACCGAGCGGCTCGCGTCAGCAGCTTCAACTGCTCGGCCCGACCAAGTTCGCGGCCGCGCTGCGCGCCCAGACGGCCCTGGCCGTGACCGACACGACCTTCCGGGACGCGCACCAGTCCCTGCTGGCCACCCGTGTCCGCACGAAAGACCTCGTCGCCGTGGCACCCTACGTCGCCAGGCTCACCCCTCAACTGTTGTCCGTTGAGGCCTGGGGCGGCGCAACCTACGACGTGGCCCTGCGCTTCCTCGGCGAAGACCCCTGGGAACGCCTCGCGGCCCTGCGCCAAGCCCTGCCGAACATCAACATCCAGATGCTCCTGCGCGGGCGCAACACGGTCGGCTACACGCCGTACCCGACCGAGGTGACGGATGCCTTCGTGCGCGAGGCCGCTGACACCGGCGTCGACATCTTCCGTATCTTCGATGCCCTCAATGACGTGTCGCAGATGCGGCCCGCCATCGACGCGGTACTCGCCACGGGAACGGCCCTGGCCGAGGTCGCCGTGTGCTACACGGGTGACCTGCTGAACCCGGCGGAAGACCTGTACACCCTCGACTACTACCTGCGCCTCGCAGACCAGATTGTCGAATCCGGTGCCCACGTCCTCGCCATCAAGGACATGGCCGGTCTGCTGCGGCCCGCCGCCGCTGAGAAGCTCGTCACGGCCTTCCGCGACCGGTTTGACCTCCCCGTCCACGTGCACACCCACGACACACCCGGCGGTCAACTCGCGACCCTCCTGGCCGCGGCTCGCGCCGGAGCGGACGCCGTCGACGTTGCGAGCGCGCCGATGGCCGGCACAACCAGTCAGCCCTCCGCGTCATCCCTCGTCGCCGCACTCGCCCACACGGAGCGCGACACCGGCATCTCGCTCAAGAGCGTGACGGATCTCGAACCGTACTGGGAGGCCGTGCGCAACGTCTACCGTCCGTTCGAGTCCGGCCTGTCGGCGCCCACCGGCCGGGTGTACACCCACGAGATCCCCGGCGGCCAGCTTTCCAACCTGCGTACGCAGGCCGTGGCACTGGGACTGTCCGACCACTTCGAACTGATCGAGGACATGTACGCGGCGGCGAACAAGATTCTCGGACGCGTTCCCAAGGTCACCCCCTCGTCCAAGGTCGTCGGTGACCTGGCGCTGTATCTCGCCGCGGTGAAGGCCGACCCGGCCGACTTCGAGGCGAATCCGGACAAGTACGACGTGCCGGACTCCGTGGTGGGCTTCATGGCCGGTGAGCTGGGGGACCTGCCCGGCGGCTGGCCGGAACCCTTCCGCACCAAGGTTCTCGCCGGTCGCACGATTCGCATCGGGGTCACCGAGATCTCCGACGCGGAGCGCACCGCCCTGAACATGGACAGCGGCACACGTCGCACCATGCTCAACCAGCTCCTGTTCCCGGCGCCGACCCGCCAGTTCGATCAGATCCGCGAGCTGTTCGGCGACCTGTCCGTGATCGACACGGTCGATTACCTCTACGGCCTGCAGCAGGGAACGGAACACGCGGTGGATATCGCCCCGGGTGTTCGTCTCTACGTGGGCCTTGAGGCCATCGGTGAGGCCGACGATAAGGGCATCCGCACCGTGATGACCATGCTCAACGGCCAGCTTCGTCCCGTGTTCGTGCGTGACCGCAGTATCGAGGTTGAGGCACGGGCGGCCGAAAAGGCCGACGCCAACCAGCCCGGCCAGATCGCGGCTCCGTTCTCGGGAGTGGTCACGCTCCAGGTTGAGGACGGCGCGGAGGTCACGGCCGGTCAGGCGGTCGCGAGCATCGAGGCCATGAAGATGGAAGCCGCCATCACCACCCCGATCGCGGGGTACATCGAGCGTGTTGCCATCCCGAAGACTCAGCAGGTCGACGCCGGCGACCTGCTCGTGGTGGTACGTCCCCGCTAGGCGACGAGAAGCTCACCGAGGAATAGGGTCAGTTTTGGCAGATCAGCACGACGAAGCAGACGGTATCGCCCCGATGCGGGCACGATCCGGTACTCCTCGGACGCGCGATGGCGCGTCCGAGGAGTACCACAGCGACCTCCCCCCGCACACGGTCGACAACCTGGCCGCCGTGCTGCCCGGCAGCCTCGGCTCGCCCGTCACGGCGGTCGCCGTTGAACCTCGGCGGGCATCCGACGAGCCGACCAACGAGCGGACGGGTCTCGCGACGCACACGGTGGAACTGGGCACGTCGGCCGTGCCCCGCCCGGTTCCGGCGTCCACCGCGAGCACCGCCACCCTGGTGTCGGCGAGGGCGCGGCCGGATGCTGTGGTGCCGGCACGGCGCGACCGGTCCCGTTCGGAGTCCGAGGGACGGCAACGCGACGAGCCGGCATTCGCCATTCAGCCGGAATCCGCAGGAATGTTGACCGCCGAACGGTTGCTGGCGGTCAATCGGCGGACCCGCCGTGCGCCTCGGGGCCGTTGGAACAGGTTCGTCTACGACGTGACGCTGCACCTCGTCAACCGGGGCGACTCCGCGGCGGTACGGGCGGGGACGGCGCTCGAGGACCGAATTCGCAGACAGTTCGACGGCGGCACCCGGTTCGTGCCCATTCTCACCCGTAAGGGCGGTGTGGGGAAGACCACGGTAACGACCCTGCTCGGCATGGCACTCGCGGACGTACGCGATGACCGGATCATTGCCATTGACGCCAACCCCGACCGCGGCACGCTGTCGGAACGCGTGTCCCAGCAGTCTGCGTCGACCGTGCGGGACGTCGTCACCCAATCGGCGTCAATCGGAAACTTCACCGACTTCTCCCGCCTGGTCTCCCGCGACGAAACCCGACTCGACATCCTCGCGTCCGATACGGACCCGATGCTCTCCGAGGCGTTCGACGAGGAGGACTACAACGTGGTCGCCGATCTGGTGGCCCGCTACTATTCGATCGCGCTCACCGACTGCGGAACCGGAATCGTGCACTCGGTGATGCGCGCAACTCTGCTCCGGGCCGACTCCATCGTCATCGTGTCCGGCGGAAGCGTCGACGAGGCCCGGCTGGCGTCGGAGACCCTCACCTGGCTCGAAGCCAACGGCTACCGCGAGCTCGTGAAAAACGCCGTCGTGGCGCTCAACACGGCGACCCAGGGCACGAACCTGGTGCGGCTGGAGGAAATCGAATCGCACTTCCGGTCGCGGGTCCGCGAGATCGTGCGCATCCCCTATGACCCACGGCTCGCGGCCGGAAGCGCCGTGTCGTACGGGGACCTGAAACCGAACACCCGCCTGGCTGCCCGTACGCTCGCCGCGCTCGTCGTCGAGGGACTCCCCGCACGTCGCAGCCTTTAGCCGACTCACCTGTCAGTTCACCACCAGCATTGGAAGTCCACTGTGCCCGAGCGCCAGATTCGTCTCTTTGGAGACCCGGTCCTGAAAACGGTCTCCGACCCGATACTCGCCATCGACGACGGGGTCCGCGGCCTCGTGCAGGACCTGGTCGACAGCGTTCGTCTTCCGGGTCGCGCCGGGGTCGCCGCCGCACAGATCGGCGTCAACCTGCGCGCATTCAGTTACCACGTCGACGGCGACGTCGGCTATATCCTCAACCCCACCCTCGTCGAGCTCTCCGGCGAGCCGGAGCTGGTCGACGAGGGTTGCCTGTCCGTTCCCGGACTGTGGTACCCGACGATGCGCTATCCCTTTGCGCGTGCAACGGGCATCGACCTTGACGGTGCGCCCCTGGAACTGTCCGGGACCGGCATCATGGCGCAGGCGCTGCAACACGAGACAGACCACCTCGATGGCCTGCTGTATCTGGACCGGCTCGACAAGGAGAACCGGCGAGCCGCCATGAAGGAGATTCGCGAGTCGTCCTGGTTCTGATCCGAGCGGATCAGTCCCGCAGCGAGAAACCCTCGGTCATCGGGGCGCCGGCGTAGAGGCGTTCGATCTCGTCGGCGAAATCTTTCAGGATGACGTTGCGCTTGATGCTCATCTTGGGCGTCAGATGTCCACTGTCTTCCGTGAGCTCGATCGGGAGCACAACAAACTTACGAATCGACTCCGCCCGCGAGACCGTGTCGTTGGCTCGGTCCACGGCGCGCTGTACCTCGGCCAGCACCAGGGGGCTGACGGCGGCCTCCGCCAGGCTCATCCCGGCATCGCCCTTGTTGTTGTTGAGCCACACCGGCAGCATGTCGGGGTCGAGGGTGACGAGTGCGGCAATGAACGGCTTCTGGTCGCCGACGACTATGACCTGACCGACCAGGGGATTCGACCGGATGGGGTCCTCGAGCGCGGCGGGTGCCACATTCTTGCCGCCGGCCGTGACGATGATCTCCTTTTTGCGACCGGTGATGGTCAGGAATCCGTCGTCGTCGAATTGTCCGATGTCGCCGGTCCTGAGCCAGCCGTCCGCAAACGTGGCCTCGGTGGCCTCGGGGTTCTTCCAGTACTCCTTGAAGACGTTGACGCCCTTCACCTGGATCTCCCCGTCATCCACGACACGAACGGATACACCGGGAAGGGGCGGACCGACCGTGCCGATCTTTGCCCGGGTCGCAAGACTGACCGTGGCCGGTGCCGTGGTCTCGGTGAGTCCGTAGCCCTCGAGGATCACGATGCCGAGGCTGTGGAAGAAGTGTCCCAGGTGTGAGCCGAGCGGAGCAGACCCGGACACGGCATAGCGCACGTTGCCGCCCATCGCATCGCGGAGCTTGCTGTAGACGAGGCGATCGAACAGGGCGAATTTGATCTTCATGCCGAGGGGAACGGGCTCGCCGGCCTGCACGGCCTTGGAATGCGCAACGGCGACGGCGACGGCAGCCTTGAAGATCTTGCCCTTTCCGCCGGCCTCGGCCTTCTGACCTGCCGAGTTGTAGACCTTCTCGAACACGCGCGGGACGGCGAGCAGGAACGTCGGCTTGAAACTTCCGAGAGACGGAAGCAGCTGGCGGGTGTCCGGCTGGTGTCCTACCCGCACACCGGCGTGCACGCACAAGACGGCGATGAAACGCGCGAAAATGTGGGCGGTGGTGATGAACAGGAGGGTGGAGGCGCCGTTCGGGTCGGTGAGTACCTCTTTGAGGGCGACCGCCGCATTGCGGCTGGTTTCCACGAAGTTCGCGTGCGTGAGCACGCACCCCTTGGGCTTGCCGGTGGAACCGGACGTGTAGATGAGTGTTGCCATGTCGTCGCCCACGGCGAGATTGCGGCGGCGGTCGATCTCGGAGGTGGGAACGTCGACGCCGGCAGCGACGAGTTTGTCGAGGTCGCCGAGGTCGATCTGCCACACCTGGGTGACGGCCGGCAGATCGGCGTGCACCTCATCGAAACGGGCGAAGTGATCGGGCGTCTCCAGGATGACCGAGGTCGCGCCGGAGTCGCTGAGGTTCCACTGCACCTGGCCGGGGGAGCTCGTGTCGTAGACGGGGACGAGCACGGCGCCCGCGAACCATGTCGCGAAGTCGATGAGCGTCCATTCGTAGCGCGTCTTGCAGACGAGGCCGATCTTGTCACCTGGCTCGATGCCGGCGGCGACGAGGCCCTTGGCCAGGGCGAGAACCTGAGCATAGAACTCAGTCACGGTCACCGGAACCCATCCGCCGGCGGTCGGCAACGAAAAGAGCACCAGGTCCGGCGTCGCCTTGAGCCGTTCGACCAGGAGGTCAGAGACATTGGCACTCGGATCGGCAGGCACAACGGCCGGTGTGTCGAATTGCTTCACGGTAACTCCCTTGGTACCGGCGGGGGCGACTACGCTTTCCCCCGCAGATGTTGGCGGTGATCTGGTGCTTCGCTGCACGACGCGCTGCTTAAGTACACTCTAGGTGGTGCAGTGTTAGCCTGCTAGGTCGCCACGCCCGCTCCGTCCTGCCGCCCACGAAAGGTGCCGTCATGCACGCCATTGGAATTGATATCGGAGGCACCAAGATCGCCGGTGCGCTTGTCGACGAAAACGGAGTCATCCTTCGTGCCGATCGGCAACCCACGAATCCGGCCGACCCGGGGGAGATCGAAGACGTCGTCGTCGCCATGATCACCGGTCTTTCACAGGGCGAGGACGTCGTCGCCGCGGGAGTGGCCGCCGCCGGGTTCATCGATGCCGCTCAGTCCACGGTGTACTACGCCCCGAACATTCACTGGCGCAACGAACCCTTCCGCGCCAAGCTCGAGGCAAGGGTCGACCTGCCGATCATCGTCGAGAACGACGCCAACGCGGCGGGCTGGGCCGAATTCCGCTACGGGGCCGGCCGTGACTTCACCGACATGGTCACACTGACCATCGGTACGGGCGTGGGCGGAGCCATCGTTGCCAACGGCAGCCTGTTCCGCGGAGGATTCGGCGCCGGTGCCGAACTGGGGCACCTGCGCCTGATTCCCGACGGGTTGCCGTGTGGATGCGGGGCCCGCGGATGCATCGAACAGTACGGTTCGGGACGGGCGCTGCTGCGGATCGCCAACGAGGTCGCGGATGCCGGCCCGATCGGCGTTGGTCTCGCCGCGGCCCGGGAACGCCGGGGGAAGCTCACCGGAAAAGAGGTCGGACGTCTCATCGAAGTCGGCGACCCCGGAGCCGTCGCCGCACTGGCGACGCTCGGCGCGGCTCTCGGTGAGGCCTGCGCGAGTCTGGGTGCCGTTCTGGACCCCCAGGTCTTCGTGTTCGGTGGGGGAGTGGCCGCCGCCGGAGATCTGTTGCTTGAGCCGATACGGGCGGCCTATCTCGAACACCTGCCGGCACGGGGATATCACCCCGAGGCGAGCTTCGCCATCGCGCAACTCGTGAATGACGCGGGTGTGGTGGGTGCCGCGGACCTCGCGCGGATCGCCGCCCGGCGCTGATCGTGACGCGCGCCGAGTGCCCTGCAGAAATGAGGGGAGCACTCGCCGTATGATGTTGGAGTCGGATGGAGATCGAACACAATGTTTTACTGGTTTATGAAGAACATTGTGGTCGGACCGCTTTTGCTGGGAATCTTCCGGCCGTGGGTGGTGGGGCTGGAGAACATTCCGAAGACCGGCGGGGTCATCCTCGCCAGCAACCACCTGTCCTTCATCGATTCGATTTTTCTTCCCCTCGTCGTATCGCGCCGGGTGGTGTTCCTCGCGAAGAGCGAGTACTTCACAGGGACGGGGCTGAAAGGCTGGGCGACCCGACAGTTCTTCAAGGCCACCGGGCAGCTGCCGATCGATCGCTCGGGCGGCAAAGCGTCTGAGGACTCGCTCAACACGGGCCTGCGCGTGCTTGGCTCGGGAGGAGTGCTCGGAATCTACCCCGAGGGCACTCGCAGCCCGGACGCGCGCATGTATCGGGGTCGTACCGGTGTGGCCCGCATGGTGATGGAGTCCGGCGTGCCGGTGATTCCCGTCGCCATGATCGACACCGAAAAGGCCATGCCCACCGGAACACGTATTCCCAAGGTGCGCCGCATCGGGATCGTCGTGGGCACTCCGCTTGACTTCACCCGCTTCGAGGGCATGGAGGGTGATCGTTTTGTGCTTCGCTCGGTCACCGACGAACTCATGTACGAGCTCCAGCGGCTGAGCACTCAGGAGTATGTGGACGTGTACGCCACGAGCGTGAAAGAGAAGCGGGCCAACCTTTCGCGATAAGCTGAAAACACTGCGCTCTGCCCCCTTCGGGGTCGTGCCCCGTGTGGGCGCCGCACCATTCAGACGCACATGTATGTGTGCGCCGTAGACAGGAAACAGGAATTATCTCGTGGTAGACCCCACCGAACCAGTCGTATTGGCAGAAGCATCTGTAGTCGCCGGACTGGATCACTGGCGTACGCTGCCGATCAAGCAGCAGCCCAGTTGGCCCGATTCCGATGCAGTCGCCGCGGCCTCCGCCGAGCTCGCGACCCAGCCCCCCCTGGTCTTTGCCGGCGAGGTGGACATTCTGCGGGATCGTCTCGCCGAGGCCGCGTCCGGACAGGCGTTCCTGCTGCAGGGCGGTGACTGCGCGGAGACGTTCAGCGGCGCCACGGCCGACCAGATTCGCAATCGGGTCAAGACCGTGCTGCAGATGGCCGTCGTGCTCACCTACGGTGCGTCGATGCCGGTCATCAAGATGGGCCGCATGGCCGGCCAGTTCGCCAAGCCGCGCTCCAGCGACTTCGAAACTCGCGGCGACGTGACGCTTCCCGCCTACCGGGGCGACATCGTCAACGGCTACGACTTCACGCCAGAATCGCGCCAGGCCGACCCGGCCCGGCTCGTCAAGGGTTACCACACCGCCGCGTCCACCCTGAATCTGATTCGCGCCTTCACGCAGGGCGGCTTCGCCGATCTGCGCCAGGTGCACAGCTGGAACCAGGGCTTCGCCGCGAACCCTGCCAACCAGCGGTACGAGAAGCTCGCCAAGGAAATCGACCGGGCCATCAAGTTCATGACCGCGTGCGGCGCGGACTTCGAGGCGCTCAAGCGCACCGAGTTCTACACCAGCCACGAGGGCCTGCTCATGGACTACGAACGCCCGATGACGCGCATCGACTCGCGCACCGGGACGCCGTTCAACACGTCGGCGCACTTCATCTGGATCGGTGAGCGCACGAGGGACCTGGACAGCGCCCACGTCGACTTCCTGTCACGCGTGCGCAACCCGATCGGTGTCAAGCTCGGCCCGAGCACCTCCTCCGACGACATGCTGCGTCTCATCGACAAGCTGGACCCGGACCGCGAGCCCGGTCGCCTGACCTTCATCACGCGCATGGGGGCCGGCAAGATCAGGGATTCCCTCCCGCCGCTGCTTGAGGCCGTCAAGGCAAGTGACGCAACGCCGCTGTGGGTCACCGACCCGATGCACGGCAACGGCGTCACCACGCCGACCGGCTACAAGACTCGTCGTTTCGACGACGTCGTCGACGAAGTCAAGGGCTTCTTCGAGGCACACCGCGCCGTGGGTACGCATCCGGGAGGAATCCACGTGGAGCTCACCGGCGACGATGTCACCGAGTGCCTCGGCGGTTCGGAGCACATCGACGAGGCCGCCCTGGCGACACGTTACGAGTCGCTCTGCGACCCGCGCCTCAACCACATGCAGTCCCTCGAGCTGGCCTTCCTTGTGGCCGAGGAACTCGGGCGTCCGCCGCGCGGGTAGTTCCTGGAACAAGTGAAGGGCCGGCCGCGCGCGCAAGCGTGGGCCGGCCCTTCACCATTGGTGCGACGCACTACGCGGAGAAGTTGACCTTGACCCGGCTACCTCGGGGGACCGACGTGCCCGCGCCCGGGGTGACCTTCGTCACCGTGAACAATCCGGGAGCGGCGTCGGCGAAGGGGTTGTAGTCGAGTTCCAGTCCGGCACCGGTGAGGACCTGTTTCGCCTCCGACCACGGCTTGCCCACGACGTCGGGCACCTGCACGGGCTCCGGTCCGCGTGACACGGTCAGCGTAATGGTCGCGCCCTCCCGTACCGGAGCCTCGGGTACCGCGGCCGAGACGACCTTGCCTTCGGCGATACTGTCGCTGTACCTCTCTTCACCGGAGACAGCGACGAGCGCCTTGTCCGCGAGCGTCTCCGTGGCGGCCTCGACCGAGGACCCGACCACGTCGGGAATGGCGCCGAGCGACACGACCAGATTCACCTTGAGGCCCTGGAAATAGCTGCCGCCGCCCGAGACGTCGCCGTCGTCACTCGCGCGGCTCGCCGAAATGACGGTGTCGGCCGCCGCCGACGAGCTGAAGATCGAATCCACGCTGCCCACCTGGGCCAGCAGGGTCGTAATCTGGTCTGACGCGTCGTCCTGGCTCAGACCCGCGAGCGGGGGAAGCGTTATTGGTTGCAGGCCGAGGGAGACGACGACGGTCACCGTGCTGTCCTTTGATACTCGAGTCCCGTCCTTGGGCTTCGTCGCGATCACGACACCTTCCGGAACGTCGGCGCTGTAGGCGGTGGTCTCCTCCGATTTCAGTCCGACGCTCGAGATGAGCGCGGCGGCGTCGGTGGGGGACAGGCTCGCGACGGCCGGCACGGCGATGTCGGAGCCGGGGCCCGAGCCGAAGTACCATCCGGTACCGGCGAGGGCGGTGGCGATGAGCAGCACGAGGGCAAACAGCCAGAAACCCCGGCCCTTGCGGCGGCGCGCCTTCGTGGCGAGGGCCGTGCTGTTGTCGGGAGACTGGGGGGCGACGCCGGACGCGGTCAGCGGGCCGAGAACGTTCGTCGCCGGCATGCTGCCCTCCAGGGCTGCGGCGGCGAGGATCTGTGTTTCCGCGTTGGCGGTCACCGTCGTGAGCCCCGGGAGCATCATCGTCGGCTGGAGCGCGGTGGCCTGCTGACCGCGGGAGTCGGAGCCGGGATACCCGCGACCGGCCAGAAGCTGATCGAGCATGACGCGCGCGTCCCTCGGGCGTTCCTCCGGATCTCTGGCGGTGGCCCACTGCACGAGCTCGTCGAGTTCACGCGGGGTCGACGTCACCTTGCTGCTGGGCATCGGTACCGTGTCGTTGGCGTGCTGGTACGCGATCTGCATGGGCGCCTCGCCCACGTACGGCTGCTCACCGGTGAGCATCTCAAAGGTCATGATGCCGAGGGCATAGATGTCGCTTCGGGCGTCGGCAATGCCTCTTGTCACAAGCTCGGGGGAGAGGTAGGCAATCGTTCCGAGAAGCGCCTGGCCGGTGGCCGTGTTGTTGTTGACGGCGCGAGCGAGGCCGAAGTCGCTGATCTTGATCCGGCCGTCATCGGCGAGCAACACGTTCTCGGGTTTGACATCGCGATGAACGATTCCGGCGTTGTGTGCGGCGGCGAGGCCGCTCAGTACCGCCTCCAGAATGTCCACCGTCTGGTCCGGGGTGAGCTTGCCGTAATCCTTGAGCAGATCACGCAGAGTGATGCCGGGAAGGTACTCCATGACGAGGTAGGCCGCGTCGGCGTCCTGGCCCTGGTCGAAGACGTTGACAACGTTGGGGTGCGCCAGACGGGCCGCGGAACGGGCCTCCTGGATGAACCGGCTCTTGAACGCGTTGTCGTCGGCGAGATGGCCGTGCATGATCTTGATCGCCACTCGACGTTCGAGACGTAGGTCGGTGGCCAGGTACACCGTGGCCATACCGCCTCGAGCGATTCTGGAGCGCACCTGATATCGACCGTCGATTAGACGGCCGATCATCTGGTCGGTCGGGGTTTCACTCACTTGTCGAGTCTAGAGAAGCTCAGGGCGATGAGCCTGCTAGAACGCCGCGCGCCGCTAGCCCAGTTGTGTGAGCCAGGCCCGAGCGGACGTTTCCCACTTGGCATAGTGGTCGGGGAAAGCGGAAATCTGCACGGCCTGTGCCGCCTGCGTGACCGTCATCGAATCCCAGCCCGCGATCTCGAGCAGGCCACGGGTGATCCCGGAATTGGGGTTGCTGCTGCCACCGAAGAAGGCCAGCGCGGCCCGCGTGGGGTCCAGGGTCTCCTCCGCGGATCCCCATCCGACACTGGGGCGCTGCTGGAAGAGGCCGAGCGAATCCCGGTCGCCGTGATCGATATTGCGCAGACCCGACTCCTGCGCCGCCGCGGCCAGGGCGACGACGAGGCCGTAGTCGGAGACTCCAATGGATCGACCGACCGCCACGATGGTCGCCGCGTTGGCGCGCATTTCGGCGGTCAGGGGCGTGACGTGGGTGGCGTCGGGCAACACGGACGCAGGAGAGGGAATCGTGAGCACCTGTCCCGGGTGGATCATGCTCGACCAGCCGAGGCCGTTCGCATCGAGGATCGCCTGAACGCTGATCCCGGACGCGGCAGCGACGCTACTGATCGTGTCACCGGTCTGGATCGTGTGCTCGAATGCCGAGATTGGCGCGGTGACGGGTGCCATGGGTTCGATGAAGGCGGCCTGAACCAGCTGCGGGGCGGACGCCGCCTCGGTCGGCACGACGATGTTCTGTCCGGGGTAGATGACGCTGCTGCGATCGAGGCCGTTCGCGCTCAGCACCGCATCGGTACTGAGTCCGTGCGCGGCGGCGATGCCGCCGATCGTGTCTCCACTCAGCACCGTGTACGACGAGGTTGAGGCGACGGGCGCCGGCGCGGCCGCCGGAGCGAGGTTGAGAACCTGGCCGGGAAAGATGAGTGCGGCAGAATCGAGGCCGTTGAGGGACACCACCGTGGAGGCCGACAGGCCGAAACGCGCAGCGATCCCGCTCACGGTGTCGCCCTCCACGACGGAGTATTGGGCGGGCGCGGTCTCGGTAGCGGTCTTCACGACCGGAGCCGTTCTCGTGGCGCTCTCAACGAGTTTGGGGTTCAGCGGTTTCTTCGCCACGGCGGCGTGGGCGGGTGCGGCCATGTTCAGGCTGACGGCCAACGTGCCGACGATCACGATCGGAACGGTAAGGAGAGCCCTCGATCCCTTCCGTTCTGCGGACTTTGTGTGGCGGTTGCGCTGCGGTTGTCCTGCAGCCACCGCGTCAACGATTGTGCGCGCCTCGGTCGACATGGAACTCCTTCTTTGTACAACACCCAAGTCCCCCGGATGAGGCTGGCACAGTTGCCTACTCGAGTCAATCAGTGATACATGCGCGATTTCTACCAAAAGCAACCTCGGTACTCAACTTGTTTTGTGAGTTCGCCGAGTCATGGCAAGCTTAAGGCGTGACCGAAGATTTTGCAGCGCCCCAGAATTCGGAGCCAGAATGGCTGACCATCCCCGCACTCGTTGAGATGCTCGGAATAACCCAGAGCAGGGTCCGACAGCTGATCGACGACCATCATCTTCTCGCCATCCGCCGCGACGGCGTGCTTCAGGTTCCCGCAGAGTTCCTGCGGGACCGCGCTCCTCTGCCCGAACTGCGAGGAACGATTTTTGTACTCAATGACGATGGCTTCACCAACGAGCAGGCTATGAGCTGGCTCCTCGATGTCGACGACAGCCTGGGAGTTGCGCCCATTGCCGCCCTGCGGGCCGGCCGCAAGGCCGAAGTGCGTCGCGTCGCCCAGGCTCTCGCTTAGGCGCTCCGCGCGTAGTGGAACGTGCCTCACTAGAAAGTGCGGCGCGCCACCTTGTCGGCCAGGGCGCGGAGCTGGTTCTTCGCCCGGCCGCTGATCGTGGCGGTATCGAGTACGGCGAGGCTTTCGGTCAATCGTTCCGTGATGAGGGATTCGACCTGCTCCACGGCGCCACTGCGTCGGATGCAGTCCTGCAGGGCCGCGATGCGGTCGGCGCCGAGGGTCGGGTCGCCAAGCTGCTCGTCGAGTTCGCCCCGCGCCCGCGCGGAGAGTCCCTGGCGGGCGAGCGCGATGAGCACCGTTCGCTTGCCCTCACGCAGATCATCTCCGCTGGGTTTGCCCGTCACCGACGCGTCACCGAAAACCCCGAGCAGGTCATCCCGCAACTGGTAGGCGATGCCGAGAGGGAGCCCGAACGCCCGCAGGGAGTCCAGTTGCTCGTCGCGGCCGCCGGCGAGGGCGGCACCGATCACCAGTGGTGCCATCACGCTGTACCGCGCCGACTTGAATTCGATCACCCGCATGGCCCGGTCGCAGAGCTCGGCTTCCGGCGCCGTGTGCCAGGCACGCTCCTCCAGGATGTCGAGGTACTGCCCGGCCGTCACCTCGGTGCGCATCCGGTTGAATTCCGCTCGAGCGGCGAGAGCCGCGTCACGATCCGCCACGACGGCCAGCCCCTCGTCGAGAAGCTCGTCGCTCCAGCCCAGAAGCAGGTCGCCGAGTAGTATCGCCGAGTCACGGCCGAATTCCGGTGAGCTGCCCACCCAGCCCTCTGTTCCGTGCAGCCGCTCGAAGAGTTTGTGCGCGGATGCCGAGCCGCGGCGAGTGTCGGAGTTGTCGATGATGTCGTCGTGCACGAGCGCCGCCGCGTGAAACACCTCGAGTGCCGATGCGGCGCCCACGACGGCTGACAGGTCCTCGACTCCGGGGCCCGTCCACGGGGCCGAATCGGCCGTCGACGCGCCGGCCTGCACGCTCTGCCAACCCCAGTAGCAGAAAAGCGCTCGGAAGCGCTTACCACCGCTGAGAAACTGCCGAGAAAAGGCCGCGAGAGGCGTAAGTTCGGGGCTGATCAGGGCCAGAATTGGTTCGCGGGTAGTGAGGAATCGGTCGATGCGGGATTGAACGAGATCGACTACATAGGTGCTTTCAGCCACTCGCCTAGCCTAGTCATCCTGACGGGACTAGAATTAGGATTCAACCCGCTCGATCCCGAAATTGGAGGGAATGAGATGCCGCTTTCTGAACAAGAGCAGCGACTCCTTGAAGAGATGGAGCGCAGCCTCTATCACAACGATGCAGATTTTGTCGCAAGTGTAGGCGTGTCGCGCCTTCGTCCCAACTACCGCTCAATCGCCGTGGGCGTACTTCTGGCCGTTCTGGGCATTGTCGCCCTGATCGCCGGAGTGGCGCTTCAGCTGTTATGGCTGGGCATCGTCGGATTTGCTGTGATGTTCACGGGGGTGCTGCTCGCGCTCTCGCCCGGCAAGGCGATGAAGGGCCTGAAGGGTGTGCCGTCCGCCGGCCCGTCGGGTGGTCGTCCGGCGCAGGGTCGCACGGATCAAGGGTTCATGGATCGCCTGAACGAACGTTGGGATCGCCGCCAGGACGGACAGTAGACACCGAGCGAGGGGAGTCCTGACGAACTCCCCACCACTCCCTCCCGCGGGCGTTTTTGCCTGAAAAAGGACCGATCATCGGATCGGTCCTTTTTTTGTGCCCAAAATCGCCCAGGTACGGATGATTCGCCCCCTTTCTCCTCCACCACTGCATCCCTTGTGTTTCTTGTGATCAAGCTCAAGAAATGTAGGGAATGTGGGAATATTCCCGATTTTGTGGTGGAGAGTGGAGTAAAGTGGAGTAACACCTGAATCCGGCCGGAAGAGAAGGGGTGATGCATGTTTCTTGGCACCTACGCCCCCAAGCTCGACGAGAAGGGACGCATCATCCTTCCCGCAAAGTTCAGGGACGAGTTGTCGACGGGTCTGGTCATGACCCGAGGACAGGAACATTGCATCTACGTCTTCAGCTCCCGTGAGTTCGAAGACCTGCACGACAAGATCCGCCAGGCTCCGGTCACGAGCAAGCAGGCCCGCGACTACCTGCGCGTCTTTCTCTCCGGAGCCAGCTCGGAGACACCCGACAAG
>Ga0307486_1001191_pt1 | contig 20660 bp, 18 predicted proteins | sample CBIW02metaG_FD_203663 | JGI IMG/M metagenome (GOLD analysis project Ga0307486, IMG submission 203663) | Sea-ice brine microbial communities from Beaufort Sea near Barrow, Alaska, United States - CBIW 0.2 | ecosystem: Environmental > Aquatic > Marine > Coastal | place: USA: Alaska | collected...
GCCGCCGACGCTGCCCCGGTCTCCGAGGAAGTCACCGAGATGGTCATCAACCGCGTGATCGACAACGCCTCGGTGGCCGCGGCCAGCCTGACGCGTCGCCCGGTGATCGCCGCCCGGTCGCAGGCGCTGGCCCATCCCCGTTCCGAGGGCGGTGACGGCGCGACCGTGTTCGGTCTCGCTCCGGCCCGCCGCGTCTCCCCGGAGTGGGCGGCGTGGGCCAACGGTGTCGCCGTACGTGAACTCGACTACCACGACACCTTCCTGGCCGCCGAATACTCCCACCCGGGCGATAACATCCCACCGATCACGGCTGTCGCCCAGCACCTCGCCGCTGCGCGCGGACTGACCGGCAGCGACTTGATTCGCGGCATCGCCACCGGTTACGAAATTCAGATCGACCTCGTGAAATCGATCAGCCTGCACGCGCACAAGATCGACCACGTCGCTCACCTCGGCCCGTCGGCCGCCGCCGGAATTGGCACGCTGCTCGGCCTCGACAAAGAAACCATCTTTCAGGCCGTCGGCCAGGCGCTGCATACCACGACCGCGACCCGCCAGTCGCGGAAGGGTGAAATTTCCAGTTGGAAGGCCCACGCCCCGGCATTCGCCGGCAAAATGGCTGTCGAAGCGGTTGACCGCGCGTTGCGCGGCGAGACCAGCCCGACCCCGATCTACGAGGGCGAAGACGGCGTCATCGCCTGGTTGCTCGACGGCCCGAACGGCTCCTACGACGTGTCCCTGCCGAAAGCCGGCAGCATCAAGCGCGCCATTCTGGACAGCTATACCAAGGAGCACTCGGCCGAGTACCAGGCGCAGGCCTGGATCGACCTGGCTCGCCGACTGCACAATGAACACCCCGAACTGCTTGTGGCGGGCGCGATCAAGAGCATCGTCATCCACACGAGCCACCACACGCACTACGTGATCGGCTCCGGCGCCAACGACCCGCAGAAGTACGATCCCACCGCGAGCCGCGAAACCCTCGACCACTCCATTCCGTACATCTTCACGGTGGCGCTGCAGGACGGCACCTGGAACCACGTCGATTCGTACAGCCCGGAGCGTGCCGGCCGGCCCGATACCATCGCCCTGTGGAACACCGTCACCACGACCGAAGACACCGAGTGGACGCGTCGCTACCACTCCCTCGACCCGGCCGAGAAGGCTTTCGGCGGTCGCGTGGAAATCGAGCTTGCCGACGGTACCCGTGTCGTCGACGAGATCGCCGTCGCCGATGCGCATCCGCTCGGAGCTCGCCCGTTCGCTCGCGCGGAGTACATCAACAAGTTCCGGACCCTCGCAGCACCGGTGATGGAAGAATCCGAAATGGAACGGTTCCTCGATCTGGCCCAGCGTCTTCCCGAGCTCGGCGCCGACGACCTCGCCGGCCTGACCATTGTGGCCAAGCCCGGCCTGCTCTCCTCGATCGCCACCCCGAACGGAATCTTCTAATGCTGTACGCCGGAACAACGGCCGCCGACAAGCGCATTGCCCTGCGGGCCGGCCTGGCCAGTGGCAAAATTCTGCGCTTTCCCGGTGCGTTCAACCCGCTCTCGGCCAAACTCATTCAGCAGAAGGGGTTCGAGGGCGTCTACATCTCGGGTGCCGTACTCTCGGCCGACCTCGGCCTGCCTGACATCGGGCTGACCACCCTCACCGAGGTGGCCGGCCGGTCACAGCAGATCGCTCGTATGACCGACCTGCCGGCAATCGTCGATGCCGACACCGGTTTCGGTGAGCCGATGAACGTGGCGCGCACCATCCAGACCCTGGAGGATGCCGGCCTGGCCGGCATGCACATCGAGGACCAGATCAATCCGAAACGTTGCGGCCATCTGGACGGCAAGCAGGTCGTGGATGCCGACACCGCCATCAAGCGCATCCGCGCCGCCGTCGACGCGCGCCGGGACCCGAACTTTCTCGTCATGGCGCGCACGGATATCCGTGCCGTTGACGGGTTGGACGCAGCGGTCACACGCGCGAAGCAGCTGCAGGATGCTGGAGCGGACGCGATCTTCCCCGAGGCGATGGGCAGCCTGGCCGAGTTCGAAACGATTCGGGCGGCCGTGTCGGTGCCGATCCTGGCGAACATGACCGAGTTCGGCAAGGGGGAGCTCTTCACCGTGCAGCAGCTCGAAAACGTCGGCATGAACCTGGTGATTTTTCCGGTGTCGCTCCTGCGCCTCGCGATGGGCTCGGCCGCACGCGGACTCGACGCGATCGAGGAGCACGGATCGCTCACCTCCATGCTTCCTGAGATGCAGCACCGCGCGGACCTGTACGATTTGCTTGACTATGCGTCGTATAGCCAATTCGATTCGGGTATCTTCGATTTCACCCTGAACCCGCACATTTCGACGTCCAGTTCGTCACAGGTCTAAAGGAGCAACATGTCTGACACCCACACTGTGGAACCCCACGTCACTCCGCAAATTTTCAAGGGCCTGACCGGCGTCGTCGTCGACACGACCGCGGTCTCCAAGGTCAACCCGGAGACCAACTCGTTGCTCTACCGGGGCTACCCCGTGCAGGAACTCGCGGCGAAGAAGAGCTTCGAAGAGGTCGCCTACCTGCTCTGGCACGGCGAACTTCCCGATGAACGGCAGCTGGCCGACTTCGAAGTGCTTGAACGGTCGCTGCGTCATCTCAACCCGGTGGTCAAGCGCATCATCGATGAGCTGCCGCTGACCGCGCACCCGATGGATGTAGTGCGCACCGCGGTGAGCGTCATCGGCGCGAGCGATCCGGAGGCCGAAAATTCATCGCCGGAATCCGATCTCGCCAAGTCGATTCGCCTCTTCGCCCAGCTGCCCGCGATCGTGTCCTACGATCAGCGTCGTCGCCACGGACTCGATCTCGTCGAACCGCGCGACGACCTCGCCTACTCGGCGAACTTTCTGCATATGGCCTTCGGTGAGGTGCCGGAGCTCGTCGTCGTGAACGCCTTCGACGTGTCGATGATCCTCTACGCGGAGCATTCCTTCAACGCGTCGACCTTCACCGCACGCGTCATCACGTCGACCCTGTCCGACCTGTATTCGGCGGTGACCGGTGCGGTCGGGGCGCTCAAGGGAGCCCTGCACGGCGGCGCCAACGAAGCCGTCATGCACACCTTCACCGAGATCGGCCTCGACGCCGGCTCCGCCGCCCGGGCTGAACCGTGGCTGGCCGCCGCGCTCGCCGAGAAACGCAAAATCATGGGCTTCGGACACCGCGTCTACAAGAGCGGCGACTCGCGCGTTCCCACCATGCGGGCGTCGCTCGTCACCCTGGTCGAGCACTACGAGAAGCCCGAACTGCTCGAACTGTATGAGGCCCTCGAGACGGCGATGACCACGCGCAAGGCGATCCTGCCCAACCTCGACTACCCCTCGGGCCCGGCGTACCACCTGATGGGATTCGACACCCTCACGTTCACGCCGCTCTTCGTCGCGGCGCGCATCACCGGGTGGACCGCACACATCATGGAGCAGAAAAAAAGCAACGCGCTGATTCGGCCGCTGTCGGCATACAACGGCGCCGACCAGCGCCAGGTTCCCTAGCGCTGGTTCCTTCCCAGCGGATGCCGGTGCCGGCTTGGGCCGAGCGGCATCCGCTGGTGCGTGGATCGGGGCCGCGCCGCTGAGCCGGGGCGCTGAGACATGGGCCGCTGAGCCGGGAGCTGAGACTTGGGCCGCTGAGCCGGGAGCTGAGACTTGGGCAGCTGAGACATGGGCAGCTGAGACATGGCTAGCATTGACGGATGACACTTGATGCCCCGGATTCCCCCGCTTCGCCCGTGATCGACCGTGAAATTCTGCAATGGACCGATTTCGCCGCGGCGTCCCGCGAGCTGGCGACTCGAGTGCGCGGCAGCGGCTTTCATCCGGATGTCGTGATCGCCATCGCTCGCGGCGGCCTGCTGCTGGCCGGCGCTGTGTCGTACGCGCTCGGCACCAAAAACTGCGGCAGCATCAACGTGGAGTTCTACACCGGCATTGACGAACGTCTGCCCGAGCCCGTGCTGTCGGCGCCGATGCTCGATGCTCCGGCGCTCGCCGGAAAGCGCGTGTTGCTCGTCGACGACGTGTCCGATTCCGGCCACACCCTTGCGCTCGTGGTGCGCCTGCTCGGCGAGACCGCGATGGAGGTGCGCACCGCGACGCTCTATACCAAGCCGCGCACCGTGCACGTGCCCGACTTCACCTGGCGCGAAACCGACCGGTGGATCGTCTTTCCGTGGTCGGCGCTGCCGCCGGTCGCGGGCGCCCCCGACGACACCGCGCCCGAAGCGCTCGCCGATCTGGCTGAGGAGGTAGCCGCGTGAGCGTGCACCTGATCGGCGGCGGGGGAGACCCCGCGCATGACACCGAGGTTTTCGGAGCCTTCCGGGCCGAAGTTGTTTCTCGCGCGTCCCAGTCCGGCCGCGACGAGCCGATCGTGGCCATCGTCACCGTCGGTCCGGGCAGCGCCCACGCCGACGAACTGGCCGCATCGCTCGGCGACACGGTGCAGACCCGCCGCACCGTGTTGGCGCCGGGCGACGTTGCCGCCCTCACCGCGATTTCTGCGGTCGACGGCATCCTCATCGGCGGCGGGGTGACCCCCGACTATCTGACCGCCCTACTGCCCATCGCCGGCGAGATCCGCCGTCAGGTTTCGGCCGGGGTGCCCTATCTCGGCTTTTCGGCCGGTGCCATGATCGCCGCCGAACGGGCCCTGATCGGCGGCTGGCGCATCGGCGGGGTCGAGGTCACGCCCGAACACGTCTCGGAGGGTCTCGACGAAATCACCCTGGTCCAGGGCATCGGACTGCTCGATGTCACGGTCGACGTGCACGCGGCCCAGTCCGGCAGCCTGTCCCGCCTGATCGCGGCGACCGAGGCCGGTCTGATCGACGGCGGACTGGCCATTGACGAAAACACCGTACTCGTCGTCGGCGAGGGTGCCCTCGGCGTGCACGGAGCCGGCAGCGTGTGGCGGGTGAGCCAGGCCGACGGCGGCGTGCTCGTGAGCACGATCGGCGCCTGACCAGCTCGTGACACCGCGCGAACGGATGCCCGAGCGCCGGCCACCGCGCACCCGACGGTGGCCCGCGGAGCCGGCCCGGTCGGCGCCCGAGGCTGCCTCGTGAATCTCGACGCTCTCGCGGCGACGGGGCAGATCGACCCGGGTTGGGCGCGGGCGCTCGCGCCCGCCGCCGGCGACCTGGCCCGGGTCACCGAGTTTCTGATGAGCGCACAAGCGGCCGGTCACACGGTGCTGCCCGCTCCGGAGCACCTGCTGCGCGCGTTTTCGCAACCGTTTGACGCTGTGCGGGTGCTCATCGTCGGGCAAGACCCCTACCCCACGCCGGGGCATCCGATTGGTTTGGCTTTCGCCGCCAACGGGGACGTGCGGCCGGTGCCGCGCAGCCTCGGCAACATCCACACCGAGCTCGCGACCGATCTGGGCCTGGCCCGACCCGATCACGGCGACCTCTCGGCCTGGTCCAATCAGGGCGTGCTGCTGCTCAATCGCGTACTGAGCGTGCGGGCGGGCGTCGCCGGGTCGCATCGCCGGCACGGCTGGGAAGGCGTGACCGACCAGGCGATCCGGGCGCTCGTGGCGCGCGGGCAACCGCTCGTCGCAATTTTGTGGGGGAAGGATGCCGGCACGCTTCGGCCGCTGCTGGGCGACACGCCCGTGCTCGAGTCGCCGCATCCGAGCCCGCTGTCAGCCCGCCGCGGATTTTTCGGCTCGAGACCGTTCAGCAACGCCAACCGGTTGCTCGTCGAGCAGGGTGCTGCGCCGGTGGACTGGGCGCTTCCGGTAATCTGGAACCAACATGAAAGGGGAGTGGCCGGTGCTTGAGGAAGAATACGAGCCTCGTCGTCGGCTGCCCCGCCATCTGCGGCCCGAAGCCCAGGCGGAGAAGCCGTTCGAATACATGATGCGCGAGGTTCGGGTGACCGATCTGCCGCATATTCGTGAGATCTACAACTACTACGTGGCCAACAGCACCGTCACCTTTGACGAAGATGCGATGACGCTCAACGAGTGGCGCGACAAGTTCTACTACCTGAATAAGCAGGGAATGCCCTTCATCGTTGCCGTGTCTCCGGCCGACCAGATTCTCGGGTACGCCCTGGTCAGTCCCTGGAAGCAAAAGAAGGCCTACCGTTTCACGGTGGAAAACTCCATCTATCTGGGCGCCGCATCGACCGGCAAAGGCCTCGGGCGTGAGCTGCTCAGCGAGCTGATCCAACGGTCGAAGGCGGCCGGTCTGAAGGAGATCATCGCGGTTATCGCCGATCAGGGGGCAGAGGCCTCGATCAAGCTGCACCACGATTTCGGTTTCGAGGAGATCGGCCGCATGGGCAAGGTCGGTTTCAAATTCGAGCGCTGGCTCGGCACGATCCTGCTGCAAAAAAGCCTCAAATAGCGGCTGCCGCGTCGGTGCCCGCGTCGGTGCAGTGTTCGGGCGCGGGTCAGCGCGAGCCGCGGGGCGTGTTGAGCCGACCGACGGCATTGAGCACGCCGCGGCGGGGGAAGATTCGGGCCGCCCGGGCGAGCACGGCGTTGCGTGCGCCCACGAGCACGACGGCGGGTGTCACCGACCGGTCGAGCGCGGCGAACGAGGCCCGCATGACCTGCTCGACCGTGAGCGGGGCGCCCTTCTTGTCGCCGCTGGTCTGGGCGACCTCGAAGAACTCGGTGTCGGCCGGGCCCGGGCAGATCGCGGTGACCTTGAGGCCGCTCGCGCGGGTCTCGAAACTGACCGCTTCGGTATAGCTGAGCACGTACGCCTTGGTCGCCCCGTAGACCGCCATGCGCGGCACCGGTTGGAACGCCGCCGTGCTGGCCACGTTCACGAGCGCCGCGGTGTGGGGATGCAGCGAGGCGGTCTCGACCAGGTCGGGCAGCAGGGCGTGGGTCAGCGCGGTCAGTGCGTGCACGTTGAGGGCGACCTGTTCACGTTCGCGGGCCGCGTCCGAGTCGAGCACGCTGCCGAAGGTGGCGAATCCGGCGTTGTTCACGAGGGTGCCGATGGTGATCATGCGTTCGCGGAGGTCCGCGACCAGCTCGGGAACGGCATCCGCTGTGGTGAGATCGAGCGGAATGACGGTCGAGACCGTGCCGTATTTTTCGGCCAGATCGACCGCGAGGGCTTCGAGGCGGGCCTGACGGCGGGCGACGAGCACGAGATCCGCGCCGCGTTGGGCGAGCTCGTGGGCGTACCCCACGCCGAGTCCGCTCGACGCCCCGGTGACGAGCGCGGTGGTGCCGATGGGGTTGTAGAAAGCACTTGGCATGGCTTGAGGCTAGCTTCCCCGAGCGGGCAGGGCCAGTAGTGGCAGGTCTCCCCGCCGGGTGGAACTAGGCTCGGGACATGGCTGATCCACACGAACTGACCGCCCTGGAACAATGGCAGGCCCTGCAGAACCGCGAAATCAGTCCGACCGACCTTGTCGAGCACTATCTCGCCCGCATCGAGAAATTCAATCCGGCGCTCGGCGCTTTCGTCACCGTGACAGCGGACGCCGCCAGGGCCCGGGCCAAAGACGTCGAAGAGCGGATGCCGCGCAGCGCGCCGCTCTGGGGTCTCCCGTTCGCCGACAAAGATCTGCAACTGCGCGCCGGGGTGCCCGCGGCGTTCGGATCCCGACTGTTCGCCGACTATGTGCCCGACGAGTCAGATGACCTCGTGCAGGCGCTCGATGACGCCGGGGGAGTCAGCCTCGGCAAGACCAACACCCCCGAATTCGGTCTCGCCTCGTACACCGAGAGCCTCTCCTCTCCGCCGGCTCGCACCCCATGGAACCTCGAGCTCGGAGCCGGCGGTTCCAGCGGCGGCGCCGCCGTTGCGGTCGCCGCGCGCTTGCTGCCGTTCGCGCCCGGTTCCGACGGCGGCGGGTCCATTCGTATTCCTGCTGCCGCATGCGGTCTGGTTGGCCTCAAGCCCAGCCGTGGTCGGGTGCCGTCGTTCTCGGGCATCGACAAGCTCGGCGGCCTCCCGGTCGGCGGCCCCCTCGCCCGAACCGTAGCGGATGCCGCGCTGCTGCTCGACGCCATGATCGCGCCGCGTGACGGTCACCCCGACCATCAGTTCGCGCTGCGGCCCGCGGGTGAGGAGTCGCCGTTGTTGGCCGCGGCGGTGCGCGGCGAAGGACGTTTTCAGCTCGGCGTCATGACCACGTCGGCCTGGGACGACGACTACCCCATTTCGATCGCACCCGAAGCTCAGACCGCTCTTGACCTGGCTGTCGCCGGGTTCGACGCTCTCAACCACGGGCTCGAGGAGACCGCTCTCGTTCCCGACGCGAGCTATGTGCCGGCCTTCCGCGCAATCTGGCAGGCCGGAGCGGCGAGCATCCCCGCCGATACCGAGGCCGAAATCGCCCGGCTGGAGCCGCTCACCCAGTGGCTGCTCGCCCGCGGACGTGCCCTCACCGCCAGGGACCTAGCCGAAGCGCTCGCCGCGCTGACCGCGTTCGAACGGTCCTTCATTCGTCAGCTGTCGAATTTTGATGCCGTGCTGACGCCGGCCATGGCTATGACGCCGCGACCGGTCGGCTGGTACGACGCGCACGATGCCGAAGCGAATTTTGCGCAGCAGGTGCAGTACACACCGTTCACGTCGATGATCAATGTCAGCGGTCTGCCGGCGATCGTGCTGCCGGTGCACCAGACCGAAGACGGCCTGCCGATGGGCGTACAGCTCATTGGCCGACCGGGCGGCGAAGCCACACTGCTCTCACTCGGTGCCCAACTGGAGCGCAGCATCCGCTGGCAGGAGAGGGTTCCGCCCGAGCCGGCGTAGCCCGACCGGCTCGACACGGGTGACGACGGCCACCCGTGCCGGCGTTGCCTACCGGCGCGCGGCAACCGGTCGCGACGGCCACCAGAACCGGTCGTCGACCAGAAAGACCAGGGCGGGCACGAGCACGGTGCGCACGACCAGGGTGTCGAGCAGCACGCCGATGCAGACAATCACGCCGATCTGGGTGAGGGCGACGACCGGTAGCACCCCGAGCACGGCGAATACGGCCGCGATCAGGATTCCGGCGCTCGTGATCACGGCGCCGGTCGACGACAGCGCCCGCACCATGCCCTCGCGAGTGCCGTACATCCGGGCCTCTTCGCGGGCCCGAGTGGTCAGAAAAATGTTGTAGTCCACGCCGAGTGCCACGAGAAACAAGAACGAGAACAATACGACGCTCGTGTCGAACGCGGCAAAGCCGAGCAGGTTCTGAAAAATCAGGTTTGAGGCGCCGAGGCTCGCGAAGAAGGTGCCCAGCACGGTGGCAATGAGCAGAACCGGCGCCACGAGCGATCGCAGCAGCAGCGCCAGGATCAGAAAGACGATGCCGAGAATCAGCGGCAGAATCAGATCCTGATCGCGTTCGGCGCTCGTCTTCGTGTCGAGGGCCGTCGCATCGCTGCCACCGACCAGTGACTGGGAAACCGCGCCCGAGGTGTCGGCCAAGTTGCTGCGCAGCTCGGTGATGGTCGTGAAGGTTGCGTCACTGCCCGGTTCGCTGTCCAGCGTGACGTCGATGCGGGTGAGCCCGCCCGCGTTTTCGCCGGCTGCTGCCGCGGTCACCCCGGTGGTTCTCGATGCGACCGCCACGGCCTCAGCGGATGCCGCGTCGGGCGCGAGCACGACCGTCTGGCTGGTCAGCCCCGCCGAAAAAGATGTATCCACGATGTCCTGAGCCACGACCGACTCCGGGTTGCCGAGCAGCTGGTCGGCCTGGGACAGCCCAACCGCGGCGCCGTTCAGCCCGAACGCCAGGGAACCGATCCCGAGAACGGTCACGCCTGTAATGAGCACCGGGCGCTTCGACACGCCTCGGCCCAGCCGGGTCCAGAAACCGGTGCGCACTCGTGCGGCCTCGGCCTGCACCCGCGGAATGAACGGCCAGAACAGACCGCGCCCGCACACGACGAGCGCCGCCGGCAGCACGAGCAGGGCGAACAGAATGGCGATGAGCACACCGATGGCGCAGGCGATGCCGAGTGCCCGGTTGCCGGCCAGCTCCGCGAAAACCAGCGTGGCAAGGCTCAGCGCCACGGTGCCGCCGCTCGCCGCGATGGCCGGGCCGGCGCTGGTCACCGCGGTACGCATAGCCACGTTGCGGTTTTCGGTGCGGAGCAGTTCTTCGCGGTAGCGGGCCACGAGCAGCAGGGCGTAGTTGGTGCCGGCTCCGAACACGAGTACCGACAGAATGCCCGAAATCGAGGCGTCGAGGGTGAAGCCGAGCGGCTCGGCCAGCGCTCCGGCGACCTTGCCGGAGAGGCCGTCGGCCAGGCCGACCACCGCGAGCGGAACGATCCACAGCACGGGGCTGCGATAGGTCACGATAAGCAGCACCGCGACCACAATCACTGTCACCAGCAGCAGGCGGAAATCCGCTCCGGCAAAGGCGTTGGTGATGTCGGCCTGAAAACCGACCGGCCCGGTGACATAGGCGGTCAGGCCCGCTGGCAGCCCGGTCGACGCCGTCGAACGGATGTCGGTGGCCGTTTGGTCGATATCAGCCGTCGCCGTGGCAGCCAGAAGCGGCATGACGCTGAGCGCAGCCCGGCCATCGTCACTGAACTGGGGCGTCGCGGCCCGCGGGGCGATCGATGCGGCGCCGAGTTTCTCAGCGGCGGCGGAGATCGCAGCACGGTCGGCCTGGGTCAGGTCGGCGCCGTCTCTGCTCCAGACCACGATCGCGGCGGTCTGATCGGCGGAGGGGAACGCGGCCAGAAGCTCGGTGACCTGGGCGGCCTGGCTGCTGTCCGGCAAGCCGGCGGTCGGAAAATCTTCGGATTCATTCGCCGGCAGCAGCGTGAACAGCAGTCCGACCGCGACGACGGTGCCGAGGAGCACCGCCCAGGCGGTGCGTTTGCCGGTGATGAAGCGCGTGATAGCGAGCACAGTTCCTCCAGAACCTTGATAATCGCTATCCTAGCTAGGTAAGCGAGCCTCGAAAATCATTCTTTTGAATGGTTCAAAACAACTGCTAGGGTCGAGGTATGACGACGACCGGGATGAGTGACGTGGGGCTGCACCCGGCTTCGGTCGATGTAAGTGCGCTGGCCGACGGCATCCGCTCGGCCGGTCTCAAGGTGACAGCGCCGCGTCTGGCCGTGCTGCGCGCCCTCACCGATATGCCCCATTCCAACGCCGACGCCCTGTTCGGCGCGGTGCGCTCCGACCTCCCCGGCACCTCACTGCAGGCGGTCTACGGGGTGCTGGCCTCGTTCGGCACCGCCGGGCTCGTGCGCAAGATCGAACCGGCCGGCTCGCCCGCGCTGTTTGAACGCCGGGTCGGGGACAACCATCACCACATCGTTTGTACGCGCTGCAACGTGGTGCACGATGTGGATTGCGCCGTCGGCCATGCCCCCTGCCTCACCCCAGCGGATGCGCTCGGCTTCGACGTGCGCGCCGCCGAGGTCATCTACTGGGGCCTCTGCGCCCAGTGCCAGCTTGACGCCGGCGCCCAGGCCGTGGCGGCCCACCCCTAACTTTCTCCGTCAACCTCGCGTTGCTGATCCACAACAAGGAGCACCATGACTACTAAGCCCACGACCACCCAGACGGGGACCCCCGTCGCCAGCGATGAGCACTCGCTCACCGTCGGAGACAACGGCGTCGCCGCGTTGCACGACCGCTACCTGGTCGAGAAGCTCGCCCAGTTCAACCGCGAGCGTATCCCGGAGCGCATCGTGCACGCCAAGGGCGGCGGAGCGCATGGCGAGTTCGTCGTCACCGGCGACGTCTCGAAGTACACCCGCGCGGCCGTCTTCCAGCCCGGTACCACGACCCAAACCCTGCAGCGTTTCTCGAGCGTGGCCGGTGAGCAGGGCAGCCCCGACACCTGGCGCGACGTGCGCGGTTTCTCGGTGAAGTTCTACACCGAAGAAGGCAACTACGACATCGTCGGCAACAACACCCCGGTGTTCTTCATTCGCGACGGCATCAAGTTTCCCGACTTCATCCACTCGCAGAAGCGTCTGCCGGGCACCGGTCTGCGCGACGCGACCATGCAGTGGGACTTCTGGACCCTTTCCCCGGAATCGGCCCACCAGGTCACCTATCTCATGGGCGACCGCGGTCTGCCGCGCTCTTGGCGTGAAATGCCCGGCTTCGGTTCGCACACCTACCAGTGGATCAACGCCGAGGGCGAGCGCTTCTGGGTCAAATACCACTTCAAGTCCAACCAGGGCAACGTGGAGATGGAAGGGTCCGAGGCCGAGCTCATTGCCGGCGCGGATGCCGACTACTACCGTCGCGACCTGTCTGACGCCATCGAGGCCGGCAACTTCCCCTCCTGGGACGTCTCCGTGCAGATCATGCCGTACGCGGAGGCGAACACGTACCGGTTCAACCCGTTCGACGTGACCAAGGTCTGGCCGTTCGCTGATTATCCGCTGATCCCGGTCGGAACTCACACGCTCAACCGCAATCCCGACAACTTCTTCGCCGAGATCGAGCAGGCGGCGTTCTCGCCGGCCAACCTCGTGCCCGGCATCGCGGCGAGCCCCGACAAGATGCTGATGGCGCGCATCTTCTCCTACCCCGACGCGCAGCGTTACCGCGTGGGCACCAACTACGCGCAGCTGCCGGTGAACGCACCGAAGAACGCGGTGAACAACTACTCCCAGGATGGCGCGCAGCGTCACGTCTACAACGCGCCGAGCGAGCCGAACTACGCGCCCAACTCCCTCGGGGGCCCCGTCGCCGATGCCGCTGCCGCCGGCGAGGGCGCATGGGAAGGCGACGGAACGCTGCTGCGTGCCGCCGCGACCCTGCGCAGCGAAGACAGCGACTTCGGTCAGGCCGGCACGCTGTACCGCGACATCTTCGATGACGCTGCCAAGGCGCGCTTCCTGGACACCATCACCGGTGCCATCAGCGGAGTGACCCGCCCGGAAGTAACGGAGCGGGCCATTTGGTACTGGACCAGTGTTGACGCCGACCTTGGCGCCAAGCTGCGCGCCAACCTCGCCGTCTTCGCTGATGCTGCCGCGCTCGACGCCGAGTACAGCGCCGCGCAGTAGCACCACCCGCATACACAACCGCCCGGCCGATAAACAGGCCGGGCGGTTTTGTGGTTCCGAAAGAACCTAGCGAATGTAGCCGCCCTTTTTCAGACCGGCCTCGATCTCGTAGCGGTTCTGCAAGGGGTTGCGCCCGGCCACCGCGTAGAGCACCGGAAAGACCATACCGAATCGCTGCCACTGGCGCTTGTGCACGGCTTCGTGCTCCAGCACATCCGCTGAGACGTTCTGATTGGTGAGGTAGCAGCCACCTACGCACGAGCCGCCACGGCCGAACGTCCACGGGGGCATCCCCCGAAACACAAACAGGCCGGCCCGCTTCTCCACACGACCGGTGCTCCAGATCGAGCCCCAGACCAGCCCGAAAGCGGTCGCGTACAGGTAGCCGGCCCGGCTCACGGGTGAATCAAAGAGGATGCGACGCATTCTCTACCGTGATTCCTCATCGGTGAACCCGGGACGTCCGTACGCTTCGAGCAGGCGCAGCCACACCTCGCTGAGGGTCGGGTAGCTCGGCACCGCGTGCCACAGCCGGTTGATGGGCACTTCACCCACGATGGCGACAGTGGCCGAGTGCAGCAGCTCGGCAACGTCCTGACCGACGAAGGTGACACCCAGAAGCACCTCGCGGTCGCGGTCGACGATTGCTCGCGCCTTGCCGACGTAGCCGACCGCCAGTACCGCGGAGCCCCCGAGGTTGGCGAGGTCGTAGTCCAGAATGCGGATGCGATATCCCGCCTTCACGGCGGATGCGGCGGTCAGCCCCACCGAAGCGACCTCGGGGTCGGTGAAGGTCACCTGCGGTACCGCGGCGTGGTCGGCGGTCGCCACGTGCGCGCCCCACGGTGCGTCGTCGACCGGGGTCCCGGCCGCGCGAGTGACAATCGCGTCGCCGGCCGCGCGAGCCTGATATTTGCCCTGGTGGGTGAGCAGCGCCCGGTGGTTGACATCGCCGGTGGCGTAGAGCCACTCGCCGGTCAGCGCGGGGGAGTCGCCCTGCACGAGCAGGGTGTCATCGACTCCGAGCCAGTCGCCGTCGGAGAGGCCGACCGTGTCGAGGCCGAGGTCGAGGGTGCGCGGCGTACGGCCGATGGCCACGAGCACCTTGTCGGCGGTGACCGTACTCCCATCGTCGAGAGTGAGCATGAGAGTACCGTCGGTTTCCCGGTGTGCTCCGGTTGCCGAGGGGCCGACGAGTACGGTCACACCGTTCTCCCGCAGGGCGGTGGTCACGAGTTCTCCGGCGAACGGTTCCTGTCCGCCGAGCAGGGGACTGCGCGCGATGACGGTGACCATCGAACCGAGCGACGCGTAGGCCGCGGCCATCTCGGCGGCGACGACCCCGCCGCCGATCACAGCCAGACGGGGCGGAATCTGCTGGGCGCTCGTCGCTTCACGGCTGGTCCACGGGTCGATGTCTTTCAAGCCGGGAACGTCGGGCAGCAACGCCGCCGATCCGGTGCTGACCACGACGGCGTGCGTGGCGGTGAGCACGGTCACGGTGCCATCATCGCCGGTCACGGTCACTTCGCGCACACCGGTAATGCGGGCGTGGCCGCGCACGAGGCCGATCCCGGCCGAGTCGAGCCACTTCGCCTGGCCGTCGTCCTTCCAGTGGCTGGCAATGGCGTCACGTTGTTCGAGGGCGGCGCGCACATCGACGGTTCCGGTGACGGCCTCGGCCGCGCCCGGTACTCGCTGAGCGGCAGCGAGAGCGGCGCCGCTGCGCAGCAGCGCTTTCGACGGCATGCAGGCCCAGTACGAGCATTCTCCGCCGACCAGGTCGCTCTCCACGACGACCGTGCTCAGGCCGCCTTGCACGGTGCGGTCGGCGACGTTCTCGCCGATAGCACCGCCGCCGATAACGATGACGTCGTAGTTCAAGCTGGGCATGGGGTCTCCTGACGAGGGGCGGTTCGTGCAGCCTACCCCGACGTTCTGGGGGTGGTACCGATGTCCGGGCCCACCTTATGCAAGCGGGCCCATGATCTAGTCTGGGCCCGCTTTCCGGGCCCGGGCCCGGAAAGAAAAGGGACTAGCGGCCGACGAAGACGGCGGGGGTGCGGGTGAGGAAGGCCTGCATTCCGATTCGGGAATCCTCGGTCTGTACGAGATGGGCCAGTTGCGGCTGCAAGGCGCTCTCAGCGGATGCCGCCCCGTCGCGCTCGGCCAGGCGCGCGTTGGCGAGCGTGGCCTGCACGGCGAGCGGCGCCTGGGCGGCGATCTTCTCGGCGAGTTCGAGCGCCCGGTCGAATTGGGTGCCGTCGGGTACGACCTCCTGGACCAGTCCCATCCGGTGCGCTTCGGCGGCGTCGAACAGATCGCCGGTGAGCAGCCAGCGCATGGCGTTGCCCCAGCCGGCCGACCGCGGAAACCGTATCGTCGCCCCGCCGAACGGGAGAATGCCCCGGGCGACCTCGATCTGCCCGAACCGGGTCGATTCGGCGGCGACCACGATGTCGCTCGCGAGCATGAGTTCGATGCCGAGTGTGAGGCAGGTGCCCTGCACGGCGATGACCACCGGTTTGGTGAGGGATTCGCCATCCACTTGCCACGGATTGATCCCGCCTTCCGGCACCATCTCGAGCCCGTTCGGGCCGAGCCGGGGCCCGATATCGGCGAGGTCGAGTCCGGCCGTGAAATGCTCGCCGACGGCGTAGACCAGACCGACGCGCAGCTCGGGGTCGCGGTCGAGTTCACCGTAGGCGAGCGCTAGCTGCTGCAGCAGCGAGAAATCGGCGGCATTGCGTTTCTCGGCCCGGTTGAAGCCGATCAGCAGAATATGGCCGCGGCGCTCGGTCAGGATGCGGGGCTGCTCGGTCAATGTGGCCTCCAATGGTCGGTGTGAATTCTGGTCGGGGTGAAGTCTGGTCGGTGTGAAGTCTGGCCGGTGTGAATCCGTGCATTTCCGGCCGGACCCGGTGCCGGTACGGCCCCCGCATGTTCATAACTCCTGCAATTTGTTCGGAGATCCCGCGGGGTCGCCCGGAACGACGCGGGTGTGTCTGTGGCCGGCCAGAAATTGCAGGAGTTATGCGACATCTGTGGTGTTGACGGATGACTCGGCCGGTCGGTCGGGGGTCAGCGCGTGAGCGCTCCGATAATACGCAGGATGCTCGGTAGATCATCGCTGGCGGACTCGGGCGACACGGGCGCAAACCCAGTGATGGTCGCCCCGGCGAGGGTGAAGTCGGCGCGAAGGGCGGTGATCGCGCCGCCGAGATCGGCCACGCTCAGGCCGAACGGAATCAGAGCGCTCACGCCGTCGAGCGCTGACGGGTCGAGCACGTCGAGGTCGATATGCACGAAGACGTGCCGGGCACCGGTCGCCGTGACCGCGGCGACGAGTGCGGCCGGGTCGGTCAGTTCCGAACACGACACGCTCACGAGACCGCGCTCACTCAGCAGTACATCTTCGGCGTCGTCGACGTCGCGAATGCCGGCCAGCACGACGTTCTCCAAGGCGACGCTGCTCGCCGCTTTCAGGCCGAATTCGGCCGGTCCTTCGCCGCTGATCGCGCGCAGCACCATGCCGCCGAATCCCCCGGACGGTGAGGATTCGGGCGTGTGCAGGTCGGGGTGGGCATCGAACCAGACGACGGCCAAGTCGCCCGGATGCGTGCGCGCCGCGTGTTCGACCGCGGCCAACGCGATGCCGCAGTCGCCGCCGATCGAGAGCGCCCAATCGGTTGTGTCGTTCAGTACCTTGGTGTGGCGCTCACGCACTTGCTGAATCGTCGAGAACCGGTGCACGCCGGTAGCGAGGGCGTCGCCCGCCTCGGTCGGCACGTCGACGACGCGTGTGGCCGAAATGGGCAGATCGCCCTGAATAGCCGCCGCCCCGTCGACCAGGCGCATTGCACGCGGAGAAATCGAACCCTGCCACTGCGGTACTACAACGAAGGTGGGAGCCATACCTCAGTATGGCCCAGCGATCCGGCCGGCAGCGTCCGCTTCGCCATTAGCGCATTTCTCGCTGGATGCGTCGAAGCGGATGCTGCCGGTTGCCGGCAGTCAGCGTCCCAGCGCTCCGGTGGTACCGGACTTGAGCGCCGCCAGGCGGGCCTCAACTTCGGTGAGTTCGCCGAGGTCGTCGAGGCTCTCGAACTGGGCATCCAGACTCGACGCCGAAAGCTCCTGCGCGCCGCGCACGCGGGCTTCTTCACGACGGATCTTGTCTTCGAAACGATTGACTTCACTCGTCGGGTCCATCATGTCGATGCTCTTGACGGCATCCATCACCTGCGACTGCGCCTGTGCGGTCTTGGACCGTGCCACGAGCTCGGCGCGCTTGTTGGTGAGCTGCACCAGCTTCTCTTTCATGGTGTTCAGGCCGGTCTTGAGCTGCTCGACGACGGCGGTCTGCGACTGGATCTGCGGTTCGGCGGTCTTGACCTCCTTCTCGGACGAGAGCTGGCGACCGAGCGCGACCTTGGCGAGGTTGTCGAACTTGTCAGCGTCGGCGGCTTTGCCGAGCCCGCGCAGTTCGTCGGCTTTGCGGCTCGCGGCGAGCGCCTTGTCGCCCCATTCCACGGAGGCTTCCTGGTCTTCGCGATAATCGTCTTCGAGCAGGCGCAGGTTACCGATGGTCTCGGCGATGGCGCTCTCGGCATCGGAGATGCTGCTCGAGAAGTCACGCACCATCTGGTCGAGCATGCGCTCGGGGTCTTCCGCCGAGTCGAGGATGGCGTTGATGTTCGCCTTCGCGAGCTGGGAAATACGGCCGAAGATGGATTGCTTGGTCATTCGGGTGTCCTTTCCATACGAGTGGTCCTGGTCAGAGGTTCCGCCAGAAAATGTGCGTGCACGACCAAAGTTTAGGGTCCCCGACGGGCTTGAGTCTGGGAACGGCGAAAATCCGTGCCGGGGCGATGTTGCCCCGTGTTACAGGACGGCTCGCGGGCGCCGTTCCTGCCGCCCAAAATGGAGGCAGGTCGCCGACAACCCGGCGCTTGCAGATTCGACACCGACGGGAGCCGGGCATGAACGAAGAATTCACGAACCGGATGCTCGTCGTCGTCGAGGTCGCCGGAGCGCGTCCCGACCGCCCGGCGTATCACGCCAAGGTTCAGGTGCTGAATTCTCGCGTTGTCGCCGAGGCCGAATCGGCTGGCTGGCTCGTCACCCGGGTCTGTGCTGCCGACGTCACGCCAGCCGAATTGCTGCGCGTGACGGCGTCGGCCGACGCCCTCGTTGTGGTCGGCGGCGAAGACGTGACCCCACACTTCTACGGAAGCACTCCTGGCTATGAGGGTGAGACGGTGCATTTCCCGGTCGCCGACGAGGGCCAGATCGCGCTCGTGCAGCGAGCGGTGGCGCTCGGCACCCCGCTGCTGGGCATTTGTCGCGGCCTGCAGATTATCAACGTAGCCCTCGGGGGCAGCCTCGTTCAGCACATCGACGACGGTATTCATAAGAACATCGACGTGCCGATCGATCAGATCCTGTCTACCCATGACGTCGCCCTGACGGTAGCCAGCACTCTCGCGGCGAGCCTCGGCCGGGTCGACATCTCGGTGCAGAGCGCCCACCATCAGATCGTCGACCGACTCGGAACGGGACTCGTGGCCGCCGCTCATGCTCCCGACGGCCTGATCGAAGCCCTCGAACACGCGAGCGCGCCGATCACGGGTGTGCAGTGGCACCCGGAAGCGCCCGATGCTCCGGCCGATCAGCTTGCCCGGCTCCTGGCCGGCCTGTTCGTGCAGCACCAGGCCCGCGCGCTCACCGAGCGCAGTATCGCCACGGTCCTCGCCGCCTAGCTCGCCGGCATGCCGCGCTCGCCGGTATGCGCTCGCCGGCTGGCCTGCTGGCCGATTTCTCGGGCCGCGCCCCACGCCGGTTGTTCTCGGGCGTCGCCCCGCGGTGAGATCCGCCCGGAGACCGTCGGTGTCGCCCGGCCGCGACCCACGGCCGACAGAGAAAAGCCCCGACACTTCTCGCCTGGGGGGAGGTGAGAAATATGCCGGGGCCATTCGTTGGAGTGGGGGAACTCCTTGTGTAACCGTACGGGGCATGGCCTGAGAACAAGCTGACAAAAACGAGAATTAGACCTTACCCCTATCGGGTAACTCATGTCAGCTGGTTGGTCGGTTTGTTATGCATCCGTTGTATCTCTATCACCGGTCATCGGACCGATCGGGTCGTGCTCGCCGCTATGCGGCATGTGCCGCGTTCGTCGGACGGGCAGCGCGGTCGAGCAGTTCGGCCTGGGCGCGGCGACGGCTCGCGGCGGTCTGCTTGGGGGGTACGGGAACGGTCTTGCGGGAGCCGGGGCAATCCTTCGTGGAATTTGCCTTCGAGTGGTAGGTCGCGAAGCGGGTATCGGACGTGATCCAGACCATTTGCTGGCATTCTGGACACTCTGCCTGCAGCATTTTCACGATTGTCCCTTTCCATCGCCGACTCGGATGATCGGTTCGATAGATTCAATCTAGTGGGGACAGACAGGTCGATGTCCTCCCCCGTGGTGGGGGCAGAGAAATACCCGAAACGGTGGTATTTTGCTGTCGGTAGCCAGTGAGTGATGACTACTCTCGGTGAACGGTCAGCGACCGGCGGCGTACCCTTGGGCCCCGCGCGGATTGGCCGCCGCCTGCAGGAGCCTGGTTCGCGGGTCGCGGGTAACCGCCGAGATGCGGCCGAGTGACCAGTCGCCGGCGCGAGTGATTCGGTGGCCGCGCCGCTCCAACTTCTCGATCACCGCCTCGCCCAGTCGGTCCTCGACCACGGCGCCGCCGGGCTGCCAGGTGCGCGGCCAGAACGACCCCGGAAACGAGGTGCTGTGAAAGGCCGGCGCATCGATGGCCTGCTGCGGCGTGTACCCGCCGACCAGGGTGCGCAACAGGTAGAGCAGCTGCCACTGGTCCTGCTGATCACCGCCGGGGGAGCCCAGCGCCGTCACGGCCTGGCCGTTCGCCAGCACGAGCGTGGGGGTGAGGGTCGTGCGCGGGCGTTTGCCGCCGGTCAAGGCTGAGGGCGCACCGGGCTCGAGCCAGGTCATCTGCAGCCGGGAGCCGAGGCAAAAACCGAGTTCGGGAATGGTCGGCGACGACTGCAGCCAGCCGCCCGAGGGCGTTGCCGACACCATATTGCCCCAACGGTCGACGACGTCGATGTGGCAAGTGTCGCCGCGCATCTCGCCGCTCGCGTGCACCGCGGGCTCCGAATCCGCACTGGCCGGGGCTGGGGCTGGGGCCATGACGGTCGGTTCGCCGACCGCAGCGGATGCCGCGGCACCCTGTTTCGACAGCGCCTTTGTCGTGTACTCGGTGCGCAGCACCGGGTAGTACGGGGTGTGCCCGGGCACGATTCCGGGACGAAACTCGTGCGACGCCTGATCGGTGATGAGCGCCCGGCGGGTGGCCGCGTAGTCGGCCGAGAGCAGGTATTCCAGCGGCACGTCGCCGTCGCCGTAGTAGGCCTCCCGGTCGGCGAAGCTCAGCTTCTGCGCCTCGAGAATGGTGTGCGCTCCGAGCGCGGTCGACGGGTCGAGGTGTTCGTCGCTGAATCCTTCGAGAATCATCAGGGTCTGCAGCAGGGCTGGTCCCTGACCCCAGGCCCCGGTCTTGGCGATGGTGTGGCCGCGAAAATTGACGGTCGTGGCCACTTCGGTGTGGGCTTCGAAACCGGCCAAATCGGCC
>Ga0307486_1001192_pt1 | contig 20653 bp, 12 predicted proteins | sample CBIW02metaG_FD_203663 | JGI IMG/M metagenome (GOLD analysis project Ga0307486, IMG submission 203663) | Sea-ice brine microbial communities from Beaufort Sea near Barrow, Alaska, United States - CBIW 0.2 | ecosystem: Environmental > Aquatic > Marine > Coastal | place: USA: Alaska | collected...
AGGTTAAGCGAAAAGTATTTTAATAGAAAGTTTCCATTTAAATAAAACTAGAACCAAATTAACAATCGTTTAGCTTCAATTAAAACCATAGATTTTAAATCTACCCACACAAAATCATATAGAACCATAAATAAAGACTATTTCCTGAAATGTAAACTATCAGGATTATTAACAACTTTAAGAACGCTAAAAAACAATTAAAACTCAAATATCTAAAACTATGAAACTGATTTCAACACTCCTTTTAACAGTTACTTTCCTAACACATTTTTTATACGGACAAGAGCAAAAGAACTTTGAAGAGAAACCTTACGTTGAAGTAATTGGTTATGCTGAAAAGAAAATAATTCCTGATGAAATTTATGTTTCTATTACTATTCGCGAAAGGGAGTCTGGTCGTGATAAAATTTCTGTAGAACAACAAGAAAAGGAACTCAAACAAGCACTTACAGATTTGAAAATCCCTCTTGAAAATTTAACCGTATCAGATGCCCAAGCTGACTACATAAGAGTTAAATGGACAGTGAAAGATGTTATTTCTCAAAGTGAATATGAACTTAAACTAGCTTCAGCTCAGCAAGTAGCTTCCGTTTTTGAAAAGCTGGACGATTTAAAAATTGACAATGCTTATATCTCAAAAGTAAGTAATTCAAAAATCAAAGAATTCAAAAAAGAAGTCGAAATTGAAGCCATTCAAAATGCAAAATCTAAAGCAGATTATTTGTTGACTGCCATCGGACAAAAGACAGGAACAGCACTTATTATTAATGACAGAAGTTCAAATTCACCAGATTTTGCAAGTGAGTCCATTCAACTTCGAGGATCAAGAAGTTCAAACAATTACCTTTACGAAGAACCTAAGCAGGAGAAATCCTTAGGAACAATTCAATTTAGAAAAATCAAATTAGAATCAACGATTTACGTAAAGTTTGAGGTAAAATAAATGAATGAAATTATTGAGGTTTATAGAATTGAAAGGTATTTGAATTTATAAAAGTTAAAAAGTTGTTTTAATACATTTTAAAAAAATAGAGCCATTTAATAACCAGTAAAACATGAATAAACTAATTGTACTTACGTTTTTTGTCTCACTATTTTTCGGAAGTACCTTATCACAAGATGAACCTAATGGCTATTTTCAATTTCCAAAAAACACTTATGTTAAAACAGAATTTGATTTTAAACTTGATAATGTAAAAAAAGTAAAATGTGAGCAAAATCTTTATTATGGAGATTCACTAATAAGAAGAAGGATGGTATCAGAAACAAAATTTGATAAATCGGGAGACACCATAGAAAATACAATTTACAAGTGGGAACCTGAAACGCAAGTTTTGAAGTACAAAATAAATGGTAATAAACGACGCAATTATATTGATGGTAAACTTATATCTACATTAAAATACAATGAAAAAGGCTCAATAGTCTATAAATCAATTCTAAATGGAACGAATTTCACCCACTACATTAGAGATTCTAAAGACAATATAATTGAAGAATTTACTACAGATAAATTGAACATTTTTTCAAAAAAAACTTATCATTATGTTTATCAGACATTCGATGATAAAAACTTATTAACCAGTAGAACAAGAAAAAGAGATGAACAGATTGTTTTTAAGGCCATTTATGAATACAATGATCAAAATCAAATTGTGTTAATTGACTACCCAATTCATAATTTTGGCACTCCACATAAAAAGTTTTTTCTTTACGACGAAAGTGGTAATCTCATCAGTAAATCTTCATTAAAATATTCAGAAAAGGATACTGTGGAAATTTATGCATACATACATGATTATCATAAAACATATTATGAAGTTACGCAAGGATACCAATCGAAAATCAGCAATGAATGGATTAATGGTTATTTTACAGCCTACGATTATAAAGGGGATTTATTAAAACATGCCGAAAATTGGTTCATTAGGGAATTCACTTATTACCCTGATAATAAATTAAAAACAACAAAGTATCACCACATAGTAAGGAGATATGTGACAAATAATTATTCTTATGAATACTTAGAAAATGGAAAACCTTTTATAGAAACAGAATTGCAAACAGAGAAAATCAGCAGGTTGTGGTTTTATAAGGATGAAGGAGAAAAAGTGATTGAAAAAAAATATGAAAATGGCCTCTTAATGGAAAAAACAAGCTACAATTATAACACAGATGATTATTTTATGGAAAAAAGAAAACATTTTTTTGAAGAAAAAAGAAATAAAACTTTAGTTGAAAAATATGAGTATACATTTTATAAGTAAGCGCTTTTGACTCGTGCTCTAATTCATAAATACCATCGCTTATTTCACTCCTCTTTTTACTTTATCCTTCGTTAAAATTTTAAACCGTAACTATGGCTATGCTTGAAAATTTTGCCTTGTCTAAAGAAAAAATTTAAGCTAAATTTAAGCATCGCTATTTATGAGTTACAGCATTAGGAAAATAACCATAGCTTATTTTAATTTTTTTCATAAATTTGAATATCAATTAAATACTCATTAAAAATTTAGCTTTTGAAAAAGTTCTATTTATTTATATGTTTTGTTTTTCTCCTGTTTAACGCAAGAAGCCAATTCACTTATATTAATGTTAGCGGAGGTTATGAAGGTCTTTCTTTATATTCTAATGCTGGATCAACCCTGACAGGAGTGAAGTCTTTTATAGCATCAGTTTCTGCAATTAGTCGTTTTAAACGTCATTTTGGAGTTGGTTTTGAATTTTCATTACCAATAAGTCAAAACTTTGACTTTTCATTCAAAAATTCAGAAACAAGTAGCGGTGTTTTTTTTGAAAAAAAGGTTACAGATATTCTTATTAATGATGAATTTAACCGCTATTTTGCTTATCAATATAATTATAATGTTTCCTATCAAAGTATAATATCGTTGTTCGGAAGGATTTACTTTGATAGTTATTTGAATTTTTATACTGATGTAAATGTATCTTATTTAAAGGTTAGTGAAGCATTCACATTTGTTAGGCCTTATTATTCTTCTTATGGATCAGGTAACAATTTCATACCTGAAATTCCAGCAGAAAATATAAATTACAATGAAGAGTACAATTTTATTTCGCCCGGACTAAGATTTGGTTTATCACCTCACATTACAGATCATTTATATCTCGATTTCAAAATAGGCGTAAACTTCATACTTTTTGATAAAGTTAGTTTTGAATACAGGGTTCCTTATGATTATAGCAATTATGATAATCTTCACCAATATGTGATATTTGAAAGTCAAGCGAGCGGATTAAAAACAATATTTTCTACAAGTCTAGGTATAGGATTTTACTTTTAAACACTATTATGAAATACATTTTATCTTTTATTCTAATCATAAGTTTTACAGGAGAATACTTTTCTCAATTTCGATATACTTTTGAAACTTTCCCTTCAAACGCTTCGGTAAAAATGAACAATGAAGTGATTTGTAAAACTCCTTGTGAATATGATTTTTATTGGAAAGAAGCAAAAAATAATCAATTGGTATTTTCTGTTGAAAAAGAAGGTTTTTATCCTTGGGTCGATACATTAACCAAGAAGCCGAGAGAGTTTGACTTTCGATACAATAGTAATCTGAAAAGAATTTATCCAGTATTAGAATTTCATACGCTTACTCCTTTGGTGGTTTTCGATAAACTGATTGTGACATTCAAGGATGGTCAGGAATTAGGATCTTACAAGAATAGAATAGATAAAACGCAGTCGATTACTTGGACTGGATCAACAAAAATTGGATCAGAAAAAGTTGAAGAGCTCTTTTATGAAATTGCTAACAATGCAGGAATAAACACGCCAATACATCAAGTTTCAAAGCTTTTTAATGATGAAAACAAAAGATTAAATCCTCGATTTATGGTAGGTGTAGAAATCATTGATTTGGATATAAAAATAATAAATGGGAAAGGATACTTTGACAACAATATTGCGATTGAATTCAATTGGAAAGTCAAAGATAGAGCGACAGATAAAATTGTATTAGATTATAAAAATACAGGAGAAATTGAAAGCAGAAGCAGATACTTTTCAATAAACAAGGAGAATTACGCTGCTTTAGAAGATGCTATGGTTGACTTTATTAAAAATGATGAATTCTATGAATTATTGAAAAGCACTAAACCTGAAAAAGAAATCGCTACTGTCTTAGACGAATTAACGATTGATTCTTTGGCGACAAATGAATTCTCAAGTTTTTCTGAAATGATAAAATATGCGAGTAAATCTTGTGTTACCATTGAAACAGAAAACGGACACGGAAGCGGATTTTTCATTGATAAATCTGGATTGATAATGACTTCCTATCATGTCATAGAAAATGCCAACAAACTAAAAATTCATTTAAAAAACGGAATGACTTTCGATGCTGAAGTGATTTCTAAAGACAAACCGTTTGATGTTGCAATAATCAAAATCCCTGGAAGCGGATATCAACCTTTAAAGCTAAATAGTTTACCTATTGAATTAGGACAAGATGTTTCAACAATCGGAACACCAACCGACATTGAACTCGGTCAAAGTTTATCGAAAGGTGTGGTGAGTGGATTGAGAGAAATAGACGAAAAAGTTTTTAATCAACTCAATTTATCTGTGAGCCCAGGAAATAGTGGTGGTCCATTACTCAATGAAAATGGAGAAGTAACAGGAGTTATTTCATCTAAATTAATTGGTGAAGGAATCGAAGGAATTGCATTTGCTGTTCCTACAGAGAAGATTTTGGAGGTTTTGAGGATTGTATATTAATCAATTAGGAATTTTAAATTACGAATTACGAATTGTGGTTTAATGAAAAGTTCTTCGGTGACTTGGACTTCGCTTAGTCACCTTAGTCAACGGATTACACTTCGTCGCCTTCGACAAGCTAGTCAAAGGATTACTCTTCGGTGATCGAGATTTTCGAAAGCGACGAAGGTTACGCATCCAATAGGAACTAAATCGTCTTCATCAAGTTCAGTCAACATAGTCATCGGATTATCCCTCGGTGATTGAACATTCTAAGATGAAACCTAATTATTTGTATATTATTACTAGTCTTTTCAATATGCTTCCCCTTGTCTCTTCATTGCCTTCGTCGCCTTCAACAAGTCAGTCACCGCAGTTAAAGGGACAACTCTTCGGTGACTGAGCATTCTAAGATAAAACCTAATTATTTCAATGTTATTATCATTCTTTTCAAAACGTTTTTCCATTCACCCACATTGCCTTCGACAGGCTCAGTCAACGGACAACTCTTCGTTGACTGAGCTTGTCGAAGGCGACGAATATCAAGGTGTTTCATTCTATTTATTGCTTCACAATTTTGAATAATTTCTGTGATTTTTCATCATAAATACGCAATGTATAGATTCCTTTATTCAAATGGTCGATTACTAAATTAGCTTTCATTGAGTTATTGAACACCTCATTTTTCACCAAAACAATTCTTCCATTCATATCTAACATTTCAACTTTTAATGAAGTTGTATTAGAAGAGTTTTGAATTGTTAAAATACTTGAAGCTGGATTTGGGTAAACCGAAACATCAATCATTGATTCTGTATTTACACTCAAATAATCACAAGTTCCATCAACTGTAATCGTGTAAGTTGCAGTATCTGCTGGACAATTATTAGATGTATAAATGATATAACTAAACTCATAATCACCAGGAATTGAAGAAAGTGTTACTACTCCAGAAACTGGGGTATTCGTAAAATCTAACCACGCTCCTGCTGTTCCTAAACTACTCAAAGTGTCAAAATCTATTGGCTCATTCATACAAACAGTAAGAGAAGAGTCAACACCTGCATCATTTGAAGCGTTAATTGTTAGATCCAAAGTAACTATAGAGTCACATCCGTTTGCTGCTCCTGCCACAATTGCAAAAGTTGCGGTGTTATTTGATGCAGTATAAATCGTTCCATCAATCCAAGTATAACTTCCACAAGCTGCCTGAACATCTGTTCCTGTTGCAACGTTGTTAATCGTTAAATCTAATGTTACAATTGAGTCACATCCATTTGCCGCTCCTCCAGTAAATGTAAATATCGCTGAGTTATTTGAAGCAGGATAATTCACTCCATCAATCCAAGTATAGCTTCCACAAGCTACTTGAAAATCTGTTCCAGTTACCGAATTATTGATTGTCAAATTAATTGTAATAACTGAATCGCAACCCACAGCATTCACTATAGTATCCATATAAGATCCGCTTGTAGTATACGTCTCATTTCCACTTGGAACTGTGTAACTTCCACAATCCGTTACTGAGATTGTAGATACTGAATTACAAAGCATTGCACAGACTCCATCTTCAAATCCAGGACTACCCAATACAGTTATTCCCTTAACTATAACAGAAGAGGAAGTAATTGAAGCATACCAATTTACTGGGTCAGTGTTATCTGAACTTGGATCACACAAAACAATGGAAGCCCCATTTCCATTTGCCTCTGCACCCGCCCAAGGAATAGTGTTATAATAATACACACTATCAATAGTTTGCGCTCCTCCAACTGTTGCAAGAACGATGGCTTCTCCTCCATTCGACAATGCTCCACTGTTCCATTCTATTGCAGTAGAATATCCATATACGTTTTGAATTGCCGAAGCATTTTTAGCTACAACAAGATAATCGCCTGGATTCATAATAACCGCACCAAATGTATGTGAAACACCTTGCGTAAAAGACCAACCGGTAAGATCAACTGCAACAACATCGTTGTTATAGAGTTCAATAAACTCCAAAGAATCCGTTCCTGCTTCTGGTGGATTATACATAATTTCTGTAATCACAATGTCTTGCGCATTTACTAGACTTGTAAAAGCGAGCATTAATGCTGCTAGGATTAAAAAGTAAAATTGTTTCATCTTATAAATAAGGTTGTAGTGTTTCAGTCATTTTAGAAAAAACACAAAGTATAACTTATAAGGAACAAACATAAGGTGAAAAGTTTGATTTAGTAAATTATTGGGGTTAAAATGGATGTTCTGAAGGTTTAAATCGGAAATTGGCGTTATCTGTCTAACAGTATAGCGCGTGGATTGCTAAAAAGAACGCTGATGAAAGCATTTGAATGCCCATTCTTCTACTTCCAAAAATCAACAACCAAAAAAAAGCGTTCCCCAATTGAGAAACGCTTTTCTAAAAATATTTAAATATCTTCTATTTATTGCTTTACAATTTTGAATAATTTCTGTGATGTTTCATCATAAATACGAAGTGTATAGATTCCTTTATTAAGGTGATCGATTACTAAATTCGCATTACTTGAGTTTTTGAATACCTCATTTTCAAGCAATACAACTCTTCCATTCATATCTAACATTTCAACTTTTAATGAAGTTGCATTAGAAGAGTTTTGAATTGTTAAAATACTTGAAGCTGGATTTGGGTAAACCGAAACATCAATCATTGATTCTGTATTTACACTCAAATAATCACAAGTTCCATCAACTGTAATGGTGTAAGTTGCAGTATCTGCTGGACAATTATTAGATGTATAAACGATATAACTAAACTCATAATCACCAGGAATTGAAGAAAGTGTTACTACTCCAGAAACTGGGGTATTCGTAAAATCTAACCACGCTCCTGCTGTTCCTAAACTACTCAAAGTGTCAAAATCTATTGGCTCATTCATACAAACAGTAAGAGAAGAGTCAACACCCGCATCATTTGAAGCGTTAATTGTTAAATCTAAAGTTACAATTGAATCACATCCATTTGCTGCTCCACCAACTATTGTGTGCATAGCAGTTGTGTTTGATGAACTATAAGTCATTCCATCAATCCAAGTATAACTTCCACATGCAGTTTGAACATCTGTTCCTGTTGTTGAATTGTTGATTGTTAAATCTAAAGTTACAATTGAATCACATCCGTTTGCTGCTCCACCAACTATTGTGTGCATTGCAGTTGTGTTTGATGAAGTGTAAGTCATTCCATCAATCCACATATAAGTTCCACAAGCAACTTGCGTGTCAGTTCCTGTTGTTGAATTGTTGATTGTTAAATCTAAAGTCACAATTGAATCACATCCGTTTGCTGCTCCACCAACTATTGTGTGCATTGCAGTTGTGTTTGATGAAGTGTAAGTCATTCCATCAATCCACATATAACTTCCACAAGCAACTTGCGCGTCAGTTCCTGTTGTTGAATTGTTGATTGTTAAATCTAAAGTTACAATTGAATCACATCCGTTTGCTGCTCCACCAACTATTGTGTGCATTGCAGTTGTGTTTGATGAAGTGTAAGTCATTCCATCAATCCACATATAACTTCCGCAAGCAACTTGCGTGTCTGTTCCAGTTGTTGAATTGTTGATTGTTAAATCTAAAGTTACAATTGAATCACATCCGTTTGCTGCTCCTCCTGTAATTGTATGCGTAGCTGTAGTATTTGATGAAATATAAGTCGTTCCATCAATCCAGGTATAACTTCCACATGCAGATTGAACATCTGTTCCTGTAGCAACTGGATTAATTGTTAAATCTAAAGTTACAATTGAATCGCATCCGTTTGCTGCTCCTCCTGTAATTGTATGCGTAGCTGTAGTATTTGATGAAATATAAGTCGTTCCATCAATCCAAGTATAACTTCCACATGCAGTTTGAACATCTGTTCCTGTTGCATTAGCATTAATTGTTAAATCAATAGTAATTATAGAGTCGCATCCTGCTACATTTGGAATAGTGTCCGAGTAAATTCCGCTCGTTGTATATGTTTCATCACCACTTGGAACAGTATAAGTACCACAAGAAGTTTCTAAAATTGATGATGAGGAATTACAAAATGAAGCACAAACAGCATCAGCTGCTCCAGGACTAGCTAAAAGAAGTTTTCCATTAACAGTCACACCCGTCGATGTTGTAGATGCAAACCAATTTGTTGGGTCATTATTATCCGAATTTGGATCACATAAAACAAGGCTAGCTCCGCCACCATCTGGTTGTCCAGCAGCTGAACCGCTCGGCCAGAATCCACTATCATCATAATCAACTATATCAATAGTAAAACCTCCGGCATCTACGAGAACAATGTCCTCACCACCATTAGATAAACCTCCTCCTGTCCATTCAATTGCAGTTGAATATCCAAATACATTCTGCATTGCCGCGGCATCAACTGCAACAACAAGATATTCTCCTGGATTCATCGTAACTGCTCCAAAAGTATGTGTTACACCTTGTGTAAAATACCAGCCGGTTAAATCTACTGCAACAACGTCGTTGTTATAGAGTTCAATAAATTCCAATGTATCTACTCCTGACTCAGGTGGGTTATACATTATTTCAGTAATCACAATGTTTTGTGCAGTTGTCACACTTGAAAAAGTGATCATTAATGCAGTTAGCATAAAAAAGTAAAATTTCTTCATCTTGTTTAATAGGTTTTTTTATTTCCACAGTTTCGTGAGAAATATTTAGTAATTTTTTCGTGCCGCGAATGTAAGGTGAATAACTTAGAATTCAATATTAGCAACATTATTAAATCATTAACTACCTGAAAGCTGCAAACAATAACGTATTGTGAGTCAATAAATTAACAAATATAATGATTCGTTATTGGTTGTCACAAAACTAATATATACAGGAAGTAGAAGTCACATTAAGTTTGGTATTGTATTTTTATTGAACAAAAGTCTTCTCTCTTAATCCCTCTCGCCCGAAGCTTCATTCAGGATAGGAAACATCTACAATTATCAAAAGAAAGCTTTCAATAATAAATTATGTAAATAATTAAGGACATCAATAAGCTTAAAATCAAACCCTTATTTTTCCATCAAGCGCAATGAAACGCTGATGAAAGCATTTGAACTCTCAAACTTCCATTCAACTACTTCCAAAAATCAACAACCAAAAAAAGCGTTTCCCAATCGAGAAACGCTTTTCTAAAAACAATTATTTTCTTCTATTTATTGCTTCACAATTTTGAATAACTTCTGTGATGTTTCATCAGAAATACGAAGTGTATAGATTCCTTTATTAAGGTGATCAATTACTAAATTCGCATTACTTGAGTTTTTGAATATCTCATTTTCTACCAATATTATTCTTCCATTCATATCTAACATTTCAACTTTTAATGAAGTTGTATTAGAAGAGTTTTGAATTGTTAAAATGCTTGAAGCTGGATTTGGGTAAACCGAAACATCAATCATTGATTCTGTATTTACACTCAAATAATCACAAGATCCATCAACTATAATGGTGTAAGTTGCAGTATCTGCTGGACAATTATTAGATGTGTAAATGATATTTCTAAACTCATAATCTCCTGCAATTGAAGAAAGTGTTACTACTCCAGAAACTGGGGTATTCGTAAAATCTAACCACGTTCCTGCTGTTCCTAAACTACTTAAAGTGTCAAAATCTATTGGCTCATTCATACAAACAGTAAGAGAAGAGTCAACACCTGCATCATTCAATGAGTTGATTGTTAAATCTAAAGTTACGATTGAATCACAACCGCTTGCTGCTCCTGCTACAATAGTAAAAGTTGCGGTATTATTTGATGAAGTATAAGTCATTCCATCAATCCAAGTATAACTTCCACATGCAGTTTGAACATCTGTTCCTGTCGTTGGATTGTTGATTGTTAAATCTAATGTTACAATTGAATCACATCCGGTTGCTGCTCCTCCTGTAATTGTATGCGTAGCTGTTGTGTTTGATGAAGTATAAGTCATTCCATCAATCCAAGTATAACTTCCACAAGCTGATTGAATATCCGTTCCAGTTGCTCCGTTGATTATTGTTAAATCTAATGTTACAATTGAGTCACATCCATTTGCTGCTCCTCCTGTAATTGTATGAGTTGCTGTGTTATTTGATGTAGTATAAGCTATTCCATCAATCCAAGTATAACTTCCACAAGCTGTCTGAACATCTGTTCCAGTGGCAACAGGGTTGATTGTTAAATCTAATGTTACAATTGAATCGCAACCATTTGCCGCTCCTCCTGCAATCGTATGATTTGCAGTATTATTGGATGAATTATAAGCTATTCCATCAATCCAAGTATAGCTTCCACATGCAATTTGTACATCTGTTCCTGTTGCTGAATTGATGATCGTTAGATTAATTGTTATCACTGAATCACAACCAGCAGCATTTACGATAGTATCCATATATGATCCACTCATAGTATACGATTCATCTCCACTTGGCACAGTATAATTATCGCAACCCGTTTCTGTGATTGTAGCAGCAGTATTACAAAGTGTTCCACAAAAATCATCTGCAAATCCAGGGCTCCCTAGCGCAATTATTCCGTTAATTAAAACGGACGAAGAAGTTGTTGAAGGATACCAATTTACTGGGTCAGTATTATCTGAACTTGGATCACACAATACAAGTGATGCTCCGCCACCATCGGCTTCATTTCCTGACCATGCAGCGTTATCGTCAAAATCTACGACATCAATTGTTTGTGCTCCACCAGCAGTAGCAAGTGCAATATCTTCTCCTCCATTTGCTAATACTCCACCGTTCCATTGAATAGCTCCCGTATATCCATATACACTTTGAAATGCAGAATAATTTCTCACTAGAACAATATATTCACCTGGAACCATCGTTCTTGAACCAAATGTATGTGTAATTCCATCCGTAAACGTCCAACCTGTAATATCTACTGCAACAACATCGTTGTTATAAATCTCAATAAATTCCAATGAATCAGATCCTGACTCTGGTGGGTTATACATAATTTCTGTAATGACTATGTCTTGCGCAGTTGTTACACTTGAAAAAGTAATTAGCAATGCGGTTAACATAAAAATGTTAAATTTCTTCATCTTGTTTAGGCGTTTTAAATTTATTTCCACAGTTTCGTGAGAAATATTAAGTAAGTTTTTTTGTGCCGCGAATGTAACGGGATAAACTTGGAATTAAGCATTCGTGACATTACCAAATTGTTAACTAACTAAATATTCAGAAGATTAAATCTTTAAAAATCAATAGATTATTAAAGATGTTAAATCCATTATTTGATGGCACTCCTCCTTTATGAAGATACTTTTCAATTTTAAACAACGAGCACAACAGTGCATCCCGCATAGCCATCGGGAGTAGCGCAGCGTTGTTTTTAAAAAGAAAAGCCTTCCGAAATCAATCGAAAGGCTTTTAAAAATTATCTAAAAAATAAATCAACAATTAACCCAACAAAACCCTATCGCGTTAACCATTAACAATTTATCATTAAACATTATTTTTTCAATTCTTTAACCCCCATATTATAAAGCGTAAATCCAAATATATCAGCATACTGATCTAGTGTTTTACTAATTGGGGTACCGGCTCCATGACCAGCGTTAACTTCAATTCTGATCAAAATTGGCGCATCGCCTGCGTTTTTCTTTTGTAATTCCGCTGCGAATTTATAAGAATGTGCTGGCACTACTCTATCATCGTGATCTCCTGTTGTGATCATTGTCGCTGGATATGAAACTCCTTCTTTCACATTGTGAACTGGAGAATAACCCAACAAGTAATCTAACATTTCTGGAGAATCTTCTGATGTTCCGTAATCATAAGCCCAACCTGCTCCTGAAGTGAATGTGTGGTAACGAATCATGTCTAAAACTCCAACTGCTGGCAAAGCTACTTTCGCTAAACCTGGCTCTTGTGTCATTGTTGCTCCAACTAATAAACCTCCATTTGATCCACCGCGAATTGCAAGAAAATCAGATGTTGTATATTTTTCATCAATTAAGTAATGAGCTGCAGAAATGAAATCGTCAAATACATTTTGCTTTTTCATTTTTATTCCTCCGTTGTGCCATTCTTTACCGTATTCTCCACCACCACGAAGGTTTGGAACTGCATAGATTCCACCGTTTTCCATCCAAACAATGTTTGCTACAGAAAATGCAGGGGTAAGGCTTACGTTAAATCCACCGTATCCATAAAGAATCGTTGGATTTTTACCGTCCTTTTTTAATCCTTTTTTGTGTGTAATAATCATCGGAACTTTCGTTCCGTCTTTTGAAGCGTAGAAAATTTGTTCTGAAACATAATCTTCTGGATTGTAATTAATTTCTGGTTTCCAGTAATCTGCTGACTCACCAGATTCAGGATTAAATTCAAAAATACTTGAAGGAGTTACGTAATTTGTAAATGAATAATACAAAACTTCGTCTTCTTCTTTTCCACCAAATCCACCAGCTGTGCCAATTCCTGGAAGTTCAATTGAACGAATTAATTTTCCATTGTAATCATATTGTTTTACTTCAGAAATTGCATCTACCATATATTGAGCGAAGAAATATCCAGCTCCTTTAGAAATAGAAAGTACATTTTTTGTTTCTGGAATAACATCTACCCACTTGTCAGTTGTTGGATTAGCAAAAGTTGTTTTTACCAATCTTTTGTTTGCCGCATTTAAGTTTGTTGAAATGTAGAAAGTTTCATCTTTCGTCGTTACAACGCCAGCATCTTGATCATAACCTGATACTATTGTCTTTATTTTAGCATTTTCTTTCGTTAAATCTAAAACGCTCAATTCATTTCCTGAAGTTGATACAGATCCAGAAATAAATAAGTATTTCCCATCTTTAGAAACGCTTCCTCCAACATATCTTCTTTTCTCTTCTGCTGAAGCTCCATAAATTACTTTGTCCTCTTCCTGAGTTGTTCCTAATTTATGGTAGTACAATTTATGTTGATCTGTTTTCGCAGATAATTCACTTCCTTTTGGCTTGTCATAACTACTGTAGAAGAAACCATCGTTGTTTTCCCAAGAAAGTCCAGAGAATTTAACATCGATTAAAGTGTCCTCAAGAATCTCTTTTTTAACGACATCCATAATGATCACTTTTCTCCAGTCACTTCCTCCTTCAGAAATAGCATAAGCTGCCAAAGTTCCGTCTTCCGTAAATGATAAATCACCTAAAGATGTTGTTCCGTCTTCTGAAAATGTATTTGGATCTAGAAATACTTCTTCTTTTCCAGCGCTGTCTTTCCTGTAAACAACATATTGATTTTGTAAACCATCATTCTTATAATAGTAAACATAATCTCCCTTTTTCGTTGGAGCAGAAACTTTTTCGTAGTTCCACAATTCCGACAAACGATCTTTCAATTGCTTGCGGTAGGGAATTTCACTTAAATAATCAAAAGTCACTTTATTTTGAGCTTTTACCCATGAAGCAGTTTCATCACTCATGTCATCCTCCAACCAACGGTATGGATCTGCAATTACTTTATCAAAAATTGTATCAGCATCACTGCGCTGTTCCGTTTCTGGATAAGTCAAACTTGTTTTCATTTCTTCTTTTTCTTGATTACCTTGATTACATCCGATGAGCAAACTACCAAGGATAGGTATAACTAATAGTTTTTTAAACATAATTCTCTCTTTTTTGAATTAGGCAAAGATAAGGAAAATCTAGGTATTCGAAGACCACTAGTTGGTTTGGTTCAAATAGGGATGACGGAACATGGGCCTTCGACAATGCTCAGTCACCGAAGACACCGAAGAGCAATCCGTTGACTGAGCTTGTCGAAGGGAATGACGCAAATGGAAAACGTTTTTAAAAGAATGAAAATTACATCAAAATATTTAGGTTATATCTTAGAATGCTCAGTCACCGCAGAACAGATGCATCGACAAGTAGAACAGCAAGCAACACGGATTGAGACGGATTTTTAAAAGAACAGGATTCAATATCTATTTTTCACAATTACTTCGCAGGATTCGAATTAGCGTTATCTTACAAGCTAAAAGCTACCTTTAATAATAAGTTTGTAATATTAAAGAGATTACATTAAAAATACCAGAAGATAAGTTTGACTTTTTTATGGAAGTTTTTAATCAATTGGGATTGGAGGTTTCCGATGATGATTTTGTAATTCCTGAATGGCAGAAAGAGGTTGTTCTAGAGAGAGTTAAAAAGAACAAAAAGGAAGATTTAATTCCGTGGGAAGAAGCTCGAAAGCAATTTAAATTTAAAAGCTAACTTCAAAAATAGCCTTCCAATTCCGGTGCCTTCGGCAAGCTAGTCACCGGAGCGTTACCTCGTTGACTAGCCTGTCGAAGGCAACAATCATTAAGGACAAATTTCTTAGAACATCCTTTCATTTAATTAACAAAAGCAATAAAAAAGGGTCAACCTTTCGATTAACCCTCTATATATTTTAAATTATTATTTTGCGTGGATTTTGTTCCATCCCAAGTTCCTAATTCCTAATTAAAAAGATCTTCATCCACCAAATTCGGAACCGTAACCTTCAACAAAGGCTCCATTTCCATAGCGCGTTTAATCGCAAAAGTAGCTCCTTCATTCCTAGCCCAGTTTCTTCTTGCGATTCCATTGTTTACATCCCAATGCAACATGTTTTTCAAACGTCTGTCTGCATCTTTTGTACCGTCGAGTAACATTCCGAAACCTCCGTTGATTACTTCTCCCCAACCTACTCCACCACCATTGTGAATAGAAACCCAAGTTGCACCGCGGAAAGAATCCCCGATAACGTTTTGAATTGCCATGTCAGCAGTGAATTGTGAACCGTCGTAAATGTTAGAAGTTTCTCTGTATGGTGAATCTGTTCCTGAAACATCGTGGTGATCTCGTCCTAAAACTACTGGTCCGATTTCGCCTTTTTCAATGGCGATATTAAATGCTTCAGCGATTTTCATTCTTCCAACGGCATCAGCATACAAGATTCTCGCTTGTGAACCCACAACCAATTTATTTTCTTGCGCTCCTTTAATCCATTGGATATTGTCCGACATTTGTTGCTGAATTTCAACTGGACTATCTTTTTGTAATTCTTCTAAAACTTGACAAGCGATTTCGTCAGTTTTTAATAAATCTGCCGGGTCGTTTGATGCACAAACCCAACGGAAAGGTCCAAATCCATAATCGAAACACATTGGTCCCATGATGTCTTGAACATACGATGGATATTTGAAATCAATTCCGTTTTCCGCCATGATATCCGCACCGGCTCTCGATGCTTCTAATAAAAATGCATTTCCGTAATCGAAGAAATAAGTTCCTTTGGCTGTGTGTTTATTTACGGCATCAGCATGACGAACCAATGTTTTCTGAATTTCTATTTTAAATTGTGCTGGATTTTCAGCCATCATCTTATTCGATTCTTCTAAACTGAATCCAACAGGATAATATCCACCAGCCCATGGATTATGCAATGAAGTTTGGTCAGATCCTAAGTCCACTTTTACATTTTCTTGATCGAATTTTTCCCAAACATCCACGATATTTCCTTGATAAGCGATGGAAACAACTTCTTTATTCGCTTTTGCTACTTTCACTCGGGTAACTAATTCATCTAAATCAGAAATCACCTCATCTACCCAACCTTGAGAATGACGAGTAGTTGTAGCTTTTTCGTTTATTTCTCCACAAACGGTTATACAACCAGCGATATTTCCAGCTTTTGGTTGCGCTCCTGACATTCCACCTAATCCGGAGGTCACGAACAATTTACCAGCTAAATTTTCTCCATCAACAGCGATTTTCCTTCCTGCGTTCAAAACAGTAATCGTTGTTCCATGAACAATTCCTTGAGGTCCGATGTACATAAAAGAACCTGCTGTCATTTGTCCGTATTGCGTTACGCCCAATGCATTGAATTTCTCCCAATCATCCGGTTTCGAATAATTTGGAATCATCATTCCATTGGTTACCACAACACGTGGCGCATCTTTATGCGATGGAAAAAGTCCCATCGGATGTCCAGAATACATCGCTAAAGTTTGCATATCTGTCATTTCAGATAAATACTTCATCGTTAAACGGTATTGTGCCCAGTTTTGGAACACCGCACCATTTCCTCCGTATGTAATTAACTCATGCGGATGCTGAGCTACTGCGTAATCCAAGTTATTATGGATCATCAGCATTATTGCTTTTGCTTGATCACATTTCCCAGGATATTCTTTAATATCTCTGGCGTGTAACTTATAATTTGGACGGAAACGGTACATATAAATTCTACCGTAAGTCTTTAATTCCGCTTTAAATTCAGGCAACAGTTCTGCATGTTGCTCCGAAGGGAAATAACGTAAAGCATTTTTCAATGCTAACTTCTCTTCCACTTCGGAAAGAATTTGTTTTCTTTTTGGTGCATGATTTACAGATGAATCATACGGTTGAGCAGGAGGAAGTATTGATGGGATTCCTTCCTGAATGTCTTTTTGAATATCTTCTAAAACCATGTGTTTTTGTTTTAATTATATTATTTAATAACCAATTCGAACATGAAAATTACACCACCCCTTCAGGGTTTCAACCAATATTTATTATTTCATAGCCAAGGATTTTATCCTTGGCTACCATACTTCATCCCATCAGGATTTCGGTAGTAATTAAATATTGTTTTGGAGAATATCTCTAACCTAAGTTATTAATTTTCTCTTCTAAGATTTTAATCTTTTCTTGGGCATCGGCTAACTTTTTCTTTTCGATATTAACGACCTGTTCTGGTGCGCTATTTACGAATCTTTCGTTACCCAATTTCTTCTGAACAGATTTCATAAATCCTTTCGTGTATTCCAACTCTTCTTTCACTTTCTCAATCTCTCCTTCAATATCTACTGTATCTCCAAATGGAATGTAGTAAGATGAATTTTTCACAATAAATGAGAATGAATTCGCTAATTTATCCGTGATATATGAAAGTGCTGCAACGTTCCCCATTTTAACAAGAACAGGGTCCATTTGTTCGTGGTGATTACTGCTTTTTACAATTCCCAGTTCAATTTCTATCTTATTGGCAATGTTATTTTGCTTTCGGATGTTACGAATGTTAGAAATTATATCTGCTGTATCTTTAAAGTTAGCAATCAATGTTTCATCCACTTTTCCAGTTTCTGGCCAAGTAGCAACAATGATATCTTCTCCATCTTTTCTGTCTCTCAACAAATGCCAAATTTCTTCAGAAATAAATGGCGTAAATGGATGAATTATTTTCATTAACTTTTCAAAGAAAGCAAGCGTTTGCTCTTTTGTTTTCGCATCAATTGGTTGTTGATACGCTGGTTTAATCATCTCTAAATACCAAGAACAGAAGTCATCCCAAACTAATTTGTAAGACGCCATCAAAGCATCAGAAATTCTGAATTTATCGAATTGATCATTGATGTGAATCAACGTTTCGTTCATTTTACTTTCAAACCATTCTACTGCAATTGCAGAAGATTTTGGTTGCTCAATTTCTTGAACTTCCCAAGAACTCACCAAACGGAAAGCGTTCCAAACCTTATTTGTAAAGTTTCTTCCTTGCTCACATTGACTTGTGTCGAATGGTAAATCATTTCCTGCAGGTGAAGAAACCAACATTCCAATACGTACACCATCCGCTCCGAAATCTTCAATTAACTTAATTGGATCTGGAGAATTCCCCAATGATTTAGACATTTTACGGCCTAATTTATCACGAACAATTCCAGTATAGTAAACATTTTTAAAAGGCTTTTCACCCATGTATTCATATCCTGCAATAATCATTCTTGCTACCCAGAAGAACATAATTTCTGGAGCGGTAACGATATCATTCGTTGGATAATAATATTCTATTTCTTTATTGTTTGGCTTTGTTAATCCGTCGAAAACAGAAATTGGCCACAACCAGCTAGAGAACCAAGTATCCAAAACATCTTCGTCTTGATTTAACTCAACATCTGTGATTGTTCTTCCTGCCTTTTCATTCGCTAATTCAATTGCTTCTTCTTTCGTTTTAGCAACTACAAATTCGTTTTCTCCTTCACCATAATACCAAGCTGGAATTCTGTGTCCCCACCACAATTGTCTAGAAATACACCAATCTTTGATGTTTTCCATCCAATGACGATACGTATTTTTCATGTTGTCTGGATAGAATTTAATGTCTCCATTCATAACATGTTCCAATGCTGGTTCAGAGATATTTTTCATATCCACAAACCACTGCAAAGAAAGACGCGGCTCAATAACAGCATCAGTTCTTTCAGAAAAACCAAGTTTGTTAATGTGGTCTTCCACTTTTACCATGAAACCTTTCTCTTCCAACTCAACAACAATTGCTTTTCGCGCTTCGAAACGATCCATTCCTTCATAATGCAATCCTTTATCATTCAGCGAACCGTCAGAGTTTAAAATATCGATTACTTCCAAGTTGTGACGCTCACCCATTTCGTGATCATTGATGTCATGTGCTGGAGTAATTTTCAAACAACCTGTTCCAAATTCCATATCCACATAATCGTCTTGGATAATCGGAATTGCGCGGTTTGAGATAGGAACAATTGCTTTTTTACCAACTAAATTTACATAACGCACATCGTTTGGATTCACACAAATTGCTGTATCACCCAGAATTGTTTCTGGACGCGTTGTAGCAACAGTCAGCCATTGGTCCGTACCTTCAATTTGGTAACGCACATTGTATAATTTCGAATTCACTTCTTTGTGGATTACCTCCTCATCAGAAAGCGCCGTTTTTGCAGATGGATCCCAATTCACCATTCTTACGCCACGGTATATTTTTCCTTTTTTATATAAATCAATAAAAACATCTTTCACAGATTCAGCATAGCTTTCGTCCATGGTAAAAGAAGTACGTTCCCAGTCACATGAAGCACCTAATTTCTTCAATTGGTCCAAGATGATTCCACCGTGTTTTTCCTTCCATTCCCAAGCGTGTTCCATGAATTCATCACGTGTTAAGTCGGATTTCTTAATTCCTTCTCCACGTAATTTATTTACCACTTTTGCTTCTGTAGCAATAGATGCGTGGTCTGTTCCTGGTACCCAACAAGCGTTTTTACCTTGCATACGTGCACGACGAATCAAAACATCTTGAATCGTATTGTTCAACATGTGTCCCATGTGCAAAACTCCCGTCACGTTCGGCGGTGGAATTACAATGGTATATGGTTCTCTGTCATCTGGTTCACTGTGGAAATAATTTTTCTCCATCCAGTGTTTGTACCATTTTTCTTCAGACTTCTGTGACTCGTATGTTTTAGGAATTTCCATGCTTATTTTCTTGTTTGATACAAAGATAATTAATCATGTTCAAAAGTTGAGATAATCGCTTGAATAAATGTTTTGGGGTTGGGTGGAATTAAAATCAAAATAAGAAATTTGTGAAATAATATTCTTATCTTTCTAAGTTATAGAAAACCCATTCTATTATTTTGAAAAAAAACCCAGGATAAAATTAATTTAATACCAACTTCTATAATGAAAGAAAATAGGAATATTGTAAGTGTAATCTTTGCGTTTGTTGTATTAATGTTAATCATAGGTATATCGCCATTAAAAGAAAATAGCGTTTCTGAATTTGTTGGCATTCTTTTCATCTTTTTGATTCTCTTTTTTATTATGAGAGCGATTCTTTATCAAACTCCTAAATAAAATTTTGACAATAAGCATAGATGGAAAACACAAAAGTTTTAATAGTCTCAAAACAAACAATTACTCCTTTAACTTCTCAATATAGCTCATCAAATAATGAACTTCAACTTTAAGCTTCTCAGTACATTTATCGGCTAAAGATTTCTTTTTATCTTCATCAAACACTATTACAATACTCAAGTTTCGCACCTCTAATTTAGAGGGTTTTATCAATAAAAAATAGCATGAAAACCAAGGTAAAACCCTGGTTTTATTGTATCTTTAGGTTACTAGACAAAAAGTACAAATCATGCTACATCAC
>Ga0307486_1001194_pt1 | contig 20650 bp, 23 predicted proteins | sample CBIW02metaG_FD_203663 | JGI IMG/M metagenome (GOLD analysis project Ga0307486, IMG submission 203663) | Sea-ice brine microbial communities from Beaufort Sea near Barrow, Alaska, United States - CBIW 0.2 | ecosystem: Environmental > Aquatic > Marine > Coastal | place: USA: Alaska | collected...
GAACATCGACAAGGCCGAAGTCATTGTCACCAGCCCCGACCGCAACTTCGTCACACTGAGACTCACCACGGACGACGGCCTCGTCGGGATTGGTGACGCGACTCTCAATGGGCGTGAGCTCGCCGTAGTCGCGTATCTGAAGCAGCATGTGGCTCCGTTGCTGCTCGGCAAGGACGCCAGTCGCATCGAGGACATGTGGCAGTTCCTGTACCGCGGCGCATACTGGCGGCGGGGGCCGGTGACCATGGCGGCCATCGCGGCCGTCGATACGGCAGCGCCGGGGTGCTCGGCCTCGCCGCTGCGGGAACGATCGGCTCGAGGTTTCCGCGTTTCGGCGTCATCGGCATTACTGCCATCCTGGCCGTGGTGATTGGCTGTCTCGGAGCGCTGGGCCAGTTCCAGGTGGCCTTCGTTGCCTGCCTTGTGCTCTGGGGAGCGTTGATGGGCTCGCTGCCCGTCCTGTTGCAGACCCGCTTGCTGCACGACGCCTCGAGTCGCCGGCGTGACGTCGCTGCCGCGTACCTGACGACGGCCTACAACGTCGCGATCGGCGGGGGAGCGCTGCTCGGAGGACTGCTGTTCGACCGGCTAGGGCTGCGTTCCCTGCCTTGGGCGTACTTCGTGTTCCTGATTGCGGCGGTCGCACTGATGGGCGTCACCGAGATCCTGCGAACCCGACGCGCGAGAGCGATTATTTCGACGTAATGCCGAGCCAGCTCTTCGCGTTGGACGAGTAGATCTTCGCGAGCTGGTCGACGGAGAGTCAGACGGCGGAGATCGTCGACCGGGCGTGCGGCGGATACGACTCGCGCGGGAGGTAGTCGAAGCCCTCGTCGGTCGACTCGAGAAATTGGAAATACTTCTCGAATTTGTCGCTGGCCGCGGGATAGAGGTCGGTGCCGAGCACGACCCGGTCGGGGAATCGCTCTAACAGCTCACGGAAGCGGCGCGGCTGGCGACCAAGTTCCGCGATCCTGCCGACGATGTCGATCCAGAAGTTCGAGGCGGCACCGAGAATCTTCTCCACTCGGTCCAGGTCTTCGGCGGCGCATCCGACGTGGGCGCCGACATAGCGAGTACCGGGCGTCGCCAGCACCAGCGTCTCCAGCGCGTCGATCAGGTGGTTGAAGGTCGGGAACGCCGAGCTGTCGCCAACCCGCATTCCGGGCGATTCGACCAGCTCATCCAGCCGCTCGTTGTGCAGGTCGACCGGCGCAAAATACGCCTTCGGGTCGGCGGTGTGGATGAGGACGGGCAACCCGAGCTCACCGGCATATCCCAGAATCTCAATGACGCGGGGGTCGTCGGGAAGGATCAGGCTCCCGTCGGAGTCGCGCACGTCGAGACCGAGGTTTTTCCAGACCTTGATGCCCCTCGCCCCGGCTTCGGCGCTTGCCCGAAGCGTGGCCTTCAGTGCGGCGACGCCATCCGGTTCGGCGAGGCGTGCCCATTCGACCCAGGTGAAGGTCAGGATCCGGTTCGGGTGGACTCGGTCGTAGCGCGCCAGATTGGCCTCGAGCTCGTCACCCCAGAAGCCGTCGAGGTTGACGACCAGCTCGATATTGCTTTCGTCGAGCACGGCGATGAGTTCGTTCGGGTCCGCAAACATCCACTCGCCGTCGTTGAGCCAGCGCCCCAGGTGATTGTGGACATCGATGGAGGCAACCGAGCTGCGCGGAACCTGATGCCGCGGCACCACGAGCTCCGTAATCGGGTGCCACTGCGTGTACGGCGCGCCGCGAAGTGCGTCCAAGTCGGGTTCTGTGCTCATGGGATGTCAACCTTCCAGGGTTCGATCACGAATTTCATCACGTGGGCATCGCCGTTTCGTTCCGCAGCGTGAGCGACACCCTCGAGCGGGAAGCGCTCGGTGACGAGCGAGTCCAGTTCGACCGCGCCGAAGGCCACGAGCGCGATCGCGGTCGGCCAAGTGTCGACGTAGCGGAAGAGCCCCGCGACGGACAGCTCCCGGATCTGCACGAGGAAGACGTCGAGTGCGATGGTCGCGGATCCCACGCCGACCAGGATGCACCGGCCACTCGGGCGAAGCGCAAGAAGTCCGGCCTGCACGGCCGCCGCAACGCCGGACGCATCGATGAACGCGTCTACCGACTTCTCTTCGAGCTGTTCGGTCAGCGGATCGACCGTGCGGGTTGCTCCGTATCGCAGGGCGGCGATGCGGCGGGCCTCGAGCGAATCGGAGACCACGATCCGCGTTGCGCCGAAGGCTCGGGCCGCCTGGGCCACGAGGATCCCGATCGGTCCGGCGCCGGCAACGAGCAGGCTCGACCCGGGGACGACGTTTGCCTTTCGAACGGCGGCGATCGCCACGGACAGCGGTTCGATCAGAGCCGCGGCATCGTCGCTGATGCTGTCATCGATCGGGTAGGCGAAGTCCGCGGGAACGGCGAGGTATTCCGCGAACGCGCCATCTACGGGTGGCGCAGAGAAGAACTGCATCTCCTCGCAGAGGTTCTACCGACCGGTGAGGCAGTAGGCGCACTGTCGACAGGGCCGCTGTGGTTCGATGGCGACGCGCTGTCTGATTCGTGCGTCGTCGACACCGTCTCCGACCGCGACGATGGTTCCGGATGCATCGTGCCCGAGGATCAGCGGCTTGTCTACGACCAGGTCGCCGACCCGGCCCTCCTCATAGAAGTGGACATCAGAGCCGCACAGCCCGACCGATGCGATTCGCACCATGACGTCGGAGGCTTCCATTCGCGGAAGCGGCACATCCTCGACCGAGACTTCCCGCGCTCGCGTCAGTACTGCCGCTCGCATGGTGGCAGGGAGGTTCATCGTTCGCGCTCCTTCGCGCTGGAGACCCGAGTCGCGGGTCCCGAGGCCGCATTTGTTCAACTTCCATCATATTGCATGTCGAATCGTCAACTATCGGGGCTAATGTGGTGATTTGATGACACATCTTGAGGCGCAGGAGCTGGCCGAGCTCCCCGGCCAGGTCGCACTGGTGACGGGTGCTACGCGAGGGATCGGCCTGGCAACGGCGGGGGCGCTCGCTCGTCGGGGAGCCCACGTTGTCATCGCGAGTCGCCACCCGGATGAAGCCGACGACGTCGCCGCCCAGCTGCGGGCGGGAGGGTGCGCCGCAACCGGGCTGGAACTCGACGTCCGAGACGAGGACGGCGTCACTGCCGCGGTCCAGCACGTGATCTCGACCCTCGGCAGGGTGCAGATCCTCGTCAACAACGCCGGCACGAGCGGACCTCCCGCCCCGGTCTGGGAGACCACGACCGAATACTTCCAGGACATGCTCGACGTGCACCTGCTCGGTACCTTCTTCTGTCTCCAAGCGGTGGTGCCGCACATGATCGCCGACGGCTACGGCCGAATTGTGAACGTGGTCAGGGTCGCGGGCAAAGAGGGAAATGCCTACAAGGGGGCATACTCCGCGGCGAAGGCGGCCGTGATCGGGCTGACCAAGTCACTCGCGAAGGAGCTCGCCCTCACGGGGGTGCTGGTCAACGCTGTCGCGCCGACTGTCGTCGAAACTACGCTTCTCTCCCAGTTCACCCCAGCGCACCTGGCCACGCTGACCGCGAAGATCCCGATGGGGCGGCAAGGCGAGCCCGCGGAGGTCGCGGAGGTCGTGGAAATGATCGCCTGGGCGGCATCTCCCCGATGTTCGTTTACCACCGGCGCCGTCTTCGACGTCAGCGGTGGGCGGATGACCTACTAACCGAAAGGCAACCATGGCGCGCGACACGCGTTCCCTACGTTCCCTTCGCCGAGATCGACGAGCGACACGAGGATCTGCTCGGACGACCGATCAACCTCGGACAGGCCCTCGTGAACAGTTCGGAGGGCTACGGGAATCACCACATGCTCGGCCGGTGGATTCGCGAGGAGTCGACGATCGATCCGCGATTGCGTGAGCTGGTCATCCTGCAGGTCGGCTACACGGCGCGGAGTCCATACGAGTTCAGCCACCACGTGAAGATGAGTCGCGCCTACGGCGTCACCGAGGGAGACATCGATTCGCTCATTGCCTTTTCGCGCGGCGAGCCGAGCGCCTTTGACGAGCGGGAGCGCGCGGTTCTCACGGCGGCGATCCAACTGACTCGGGACGTCGACGTCCCGGATGAGACGTGGGCGCGACTGACTCCCTTCTTCTCGTCGGAGCAACTGGTCGAGCTGATGCTGGTCATCGGGTACTACAACCACGTCGTTCGGCTGCTCAGCGCGCTGCGAATCGACGTCGAATCCGAATACGAGCCGTACCTCGCCAAATTCTACTAATCAGATTAGTATGATAGACTTCTGACACCGTCGATCGAAGGGCTCCCAGTGACCACTGCCAAAGCCGCCGCACTCGCCGCCTGGGCTCGTGATCTCATCGTCGCGTGGGGCTACCGGCCAGCCGATGCGCAGTTCATCGCTGACACGCTGGTGGATGCGAACCTCAGGGGCGTTGACTCGCACGGCGTGATCCGACTGCCCGCGTACGCGCGAAGGATCGAGCACAATCTCGTCAAGCCGCTCGCTCATCCGCTGGTCACCGCGCAGGGCGCCACCGTGAAGGTGGATGCCAACGGAGCCGCCGGCCAGATCGCTGCGCGTGACGCCGTGAGGGAGCTTGTCCGGGTCAGCGGCAGTTTCGGTGCAGCGATCGCGACGATCAGCGGAAGCACCCACTTCGGCGCAGCGGGCTACTACGCACGACTGCTGGCCGACCAGGGCAAGGTGGCGTTCGTCGTCTCCAACTCTGAGCCGATCGTCGTGCCGTTCGGGGGCAAGGATGCGCTCCTGGGCACGAATCCCCTCGCCTTTGCCGCGCCCACTGCGGGTGCCCCGCTCAGCCTCGACATGGCAACGAGCACCGTCGCCATGGGCAAGATCATGGTGTCGCTCTCCAAGCAGGAGCAGATTCCGGCGGACTGGGGCGTCGACGCCCAGGGCAACCCCACGACCGATCCGGCGGCGGTTACCGCACTGCTTCCCGCGGGTGGCCCGAAGGGCTACGGGCTCGCGATGATCGTCGAAGTACTGGCGGGGGTGCTCACAGGAGCGTCCATCGCCCACGATCTCGGCAACATGTACACGAACTTCAGCCGCCCGCAGAACATGGGACACTGGATGCTCGCCATCGACATCGAGTCTCTGATACCGCTGGCGGTGTTCCGCGATCGCATGGAGAGTCTCGTGGGAATGGTTCGGGCAACGGCGCCGCGCGATGCGAGCCGGCCAGTCTTGCTACCCGGCGAGCCCGAGGAGAACGTCAGTGCCGCGCGATCGGTTTCCGGGATTCCGCTCCCCGACGACACTGTCGCTGAGCTCACCGAACTGGGCGAGCAATACGCGGTTGCTTTCCCGGGAGACATCAAGTGAAAGTCCTGGTCCCCCGCGGGTTGCCGGGTGACTTCGCGAGCACGGTGAACGACAAATTCGTGCGGTACGACCCCGCCGAATTGCTCCCAGATGCTCTCTGCGACGCCGAGGTGTTCGTCGCGTTCGGCAACAGCCCGGAGCAGTTGCGAGACTCCGCAGCGCGACTGCGGGGGCTGTGTTGGGTCCAGGGCCTGTCCGCCGGATCCGACGCGGTGCTCGCTGCGGGATTCGCGGACGACGTCATTATCACTTCGGGCCGCACGCTCCACAGCGCAACGGTCGCGGAACACACGCTCGCGCTCATCCTCGCAGCCCTGCGTCGACTCCACGTGCTCGCCCAGCTCCAGCGGGAGCACGAGTGGTCGCTTGCCATAGGAGCGGCGCAGTCCGAAGGCCCGGACGATCCGCTGATCACCCTCCTCGGCGCACGGGTGACCATCTGGGGATTCGGCAGCATCGCCGAAACTCTCGCGCCGCTGCTCACCTCCCTTGGTGCCGACGTGGTGGGCGTCGCTCACTCCGCTGGCGAGCGCGCGCGTTTTCCCGTGATCACGAGCGAGACGATCGACGCGCGGCTGGCCGAGACCGACATCCTTGTCCTGATTCTTCCCGGCACGCCGGAGAACGAGAGGATCGTCGACGCGCACTACCTGGCGATGCTTCCGAAGCGCGCCTGGCTCGTCAACGTCGGCAGGGGATCGACGCTCGACGAAGACGCGCTACTTAACGCGGTGCGCGCCGGTGACATTGCGGGCGCGGCGCTCGACGTCTTCCAGCGTGAGCCACTGCCCATCAAGTCGGGGTTGTGGGATGAGCCGAACGTCATCATCACGCCCCACTCGGCCGGCGGCAGGCCCCGCGGCGCTGCAGAACTGATCGCGCGTAACCTCAGCGCCTTTCACGCGGGCGCCCAGCTCGAGAATGTCGTGCGGCAGCCCGCCTCCCCAACCCAGTCGTAGAGCCCCATTCGCAACCCCAGACGCAAGCCCACCTCAACCCGAAAGCGAGACCCGTCCATGAGTACTTCTCTTCGTCACCTCACCAGAGACAACATCACCACCGCCCTAGTCCAGATCTCGCTGGATCTGACATCGGTGAAGGATGCGCTAGAGACGGCAGCCATCGCCGTCGAAGCCGGCGCGGACTGGATCGAGGTCGGCACGCCGCTCGTCTTGGCCGAGGGTCTGCACGGGGTCCGTGCCCTGCGCAAAGAATTTCCGAACCACCCCCTGGTGGTCGACCTCAAGACGATGGATGGCGGATACCTCGAGGCCGAGATGATGGGCGACGCTGGCGCTGACGCGGTCGTGGTGATGGGCCAGGCCCATGACGCGACGATCATCCGGGTGTGCGAGGCGGGCGAGAAATTCGGGCTGCTGGTGATGGGCGACGACATGGCGACGGCGGATCGGGTCGCCGAGGCGGCGCGGTTGGAGTCGCTCGGGGTCGGCATGATCATCCATCACATCGGTTTTGATCACCGCGGAATGTTTCCCGCGCCGAGCCCCCTCCAGGACCTCGCAGCGATCGTCGCGGCGACCACGATTCCGGTGCAGGCGGTCGGCGGACTGTCGATCGACGAGGCGGTGAGCTGCCCGGGCCTCGGCGCATCAGTCGTCGTGTTCGGGGCGCCGCTGGCAATCGAGGCCGACTCGTTCAATGCCGCTCCCGACCTGCTCGGCATCCTCACCGGCGCGTGCGCGCGAGTGCACGGTTCGACGATCGTCTACCCGCGTTAGATTTCGAGCGGATCGCGTCCGCGGGATTCGCGGAAGTCGTCGAGCGTGTGGGAGACAACGGCGCGCAGCGCGAGTTCCGCCCCATTCGAGTTCCGTCGCCTGATGGCGTCGGCGAGCGTACGGTGATCCTCGAGCGACGCTTCGGTGTTGTGATTGATCGTGCGTTCCGGATCCTGTCGACGGGTGCGAAGCACGGCGGCGACGGTGCCGGAGAACTGGGAGATGAGCGCGTTGCCGGATCCCTCGAGGATCAGCCGGTGAAACTCCGAGTCCGCTTCGAGGTAGTCGGTACGGTTTCCCGCCTGGGCGGCGGCGCCCATCGCCTCGGCGCTCGCGACGAGAAGATCGATCGCTTCTTCGGTCATACGCCGCGTCGCCAGCCGGGAGGCCACCAGTTCGATACCGAATCGAACCTCGAGCACCTGTTCCATCTGGTCGAGATAACCCTCGCCCCGTCCGCGCCATTCGACGATCTGCGGGTGCAGCAGGTTCCAGTCGGTGGCGGGCAGTACCTTGGTGCCCACTTGTGGTCGAGCAAGCGTCATCCCCATGGATTCGAGAGCGCGGAGGCTCTCACGGACGACCGAGCGTGACACCCCGAATCGTGCGCACAAATCGTCGGAAGCCAGGATGTCTCCCGGGGCGATGCGCCCATCCACGATGTCCTGTCCCAGCGAATCGACGACCTGGGAGTGCAGGCTTCCGGATGCCTTGGACCCTGCGATCATGCTCATCCCCTCATTATTGCGGTCAACCCCGACTGAAATGTCGAAGCGGCTGGACATTCTCAGGTTAGTTATACTAGTCTGATTAATGCCGACGGGATAATCGGCAAGGACGAAGGAGGTCTGCGACAATGCGAATATCTGTGTTTCCCAAAGGCGAACTCGACGCGATGGTCGTCGATCGAACCCTCAGCATCTTCGGGTGGATCAAAATGGCGGGTTCGCTCCCGATCGAGGGGCTCGAACTGTATTCGGGGATGTTCTTCGATACGTCGCGTGGCTTTGTCGATAGTGTCGGCGACGCACTCGAGGCCGCTGGCTTCGAAATGCCGATGCTGTGCGCATCGCCGGACTTCACGCACCCGGATGCCGACCAGCGCAAGCGCGAGGTCGACCACGAGGCGGACATGATCCGCATCGCAGCGAGACTCGGTGGCCCGGGCGCCAGTTGTCGCGTGCTGTCCGGGCAGCGCCATCCTGAGGTCAGCGTCGAGCAGGGCCTCGACTGGGCGGCCGAATCCATCCAGTCCCTCCTGCCACTCGCCCGTGAGCTGGACGTGACCCTGGCAATCGAGAACCACTACAAGGACGGCTTCTGGGAGTACCCCGAGTTCGCCCAGAAGAAGGATGTCTTCCTTTCGCTCCTCGATCGAATCGACGATCGCGTGAACTTCGGGGTTCAGTACGACCCGTCCAACGCGATCGTGGCGGGTGACGACTCAGCTGACTTCCTCGATCTCGTCATCGACCGGGTCGTCACGATGCAGGCGTCGGACCGCTCGCTCGTGGCGGGTGCGTCGCTCGACGATCTCCGTCAGTCCGACGGCACGCTCGGATACTCGCCCGCTCTTCAGCACGGGGTGATCGGTCGCGGTATCAACGACTACCCGCGGATCTTCGGCACCCTGGCATCCCACGGCTATGACGGGTGGATCAGCATCGAGGACGGCGTGAACGGGATGGGCGAGATGCGCGAATCGGTCGAGTTCATCCGGGAAGCCAGGGATAAATATTTCGGTGGATCGACCGCGGTGCGGGTGCGCAGCCACGACGAAGCCCGACTGGCAGCGGCGGCGAAGCAACGATGACCCCGAACAGTAAGTCAACGAGAACGATGAGAGCGCTCGTCAAGTTCGGCGAAGTGAGCGGCGATGTGGAGGTACGGGACATCCCGACTCCAGTGGTCGCGCCCGGCACCGTGCTCGTGCGTACCATCGCCGTGGGCGTCTGCGGGTCGGATCTTCACATGTGGCGAAACACCCACAGCTGGTCGACCACCATCCCGGTCGCGCTCGGGCACGAATCCGCCGGAATCATCGACGCCATCGGAGAGGACGTCACCGGATGGGCCGTCGGCGATCGTGTCGTCTGCGAGACTGCGGCATCCATCTGTGGCGTGTGTGCGCTGTGCCGGGCCGGTCGTTACAACCTGTGTCCGTGGCGGGAAGGCTACGGCGCAACGCGGGACGGAGCGTTCAGCGAGTTTCTGATCGCCGAGCCGCGCGTCCTGCACCGCATTCCGGAGGGCGTTAGCTTTGAGCAGGCAGCACTCACCGAACCGTTCGCCGTAGCGTTCAACGGCCTGGTGGAGCGCGGGCACGTCAATCCGGGCGACCTGGTCGTCATCCAGGGCGTCGGGGCAATCGGCTCCCTGGCGCTGCAGATCGCGAAGCTGCGAGGAGCGGGAACGATCGTAGTCCTCGGCACGGACATCGACTCGCACCGTCTTGCGATGGCCCTTGAGGCGGGCGCGGATTACGCCATCAATATCTCCTCGACCAATCCGGCCGAGGTGATCGCTTCGCTGGGCGATGGGCTCGGGGCAGACCTGGTTGTCGACGCGACAGGCGTGAGCGTGGCTCTCCGACAGGCGCTCGAACTGGTTCGGCCGCTGGGGTCGATCGTTAAAATCGGGTGGGGTCCGCAACCATTGGGCGTCAGCCTCGATCCTCTCGTGGCCAAGGCGGTCACGCTCTACGGCTCGTTTTCTCACACCTGGAGCACGTGGGAGCGCGTCCTTGCGCTCTTCGCGTCGGGCAAACTCGACCCAACGGCTGTCATCGGGGGCGTATATCCGCTCGAGGACTGGGAGATCGCGTTCGAAGACATGGAAGCGGGCAGAAACATCAAGTCAGTTGTGAGGATGACATCCTGACCTCGCGTCACAGCATCGCCGTGATCGCCGGCGACGGAATCGGCCAGGAGGTCGTGCCGGCAGCGATGCAGTGCCTCGAGGTGATCGGCGGGGTCAACGACATCACATTCGACTTCGTCGAGTTCGAGTGGGGCTCGGATTATTACCACAAACACGGCCGCATGATGCCGGTGGACGGGCTCGAGAGGATAGCGCCGCACGACGCCATCTTCCTGGGTGCGGTTGGCGATCCATCGATCTCCGACACGGAGACCCTGTGGGGTGTGCTGATTCCCATCCGGCGATATTTCGAGCAGTACATCAACCTGCGCCCCGTGAAGACGCTGGTCGGCGCGAAGTCCCCCCTGGTGACAACCCGACCGATCGACTTCGTCATCGTCCGCGAGAACACGGAAGGCGAATACTCGGAGGTTGGCGGCAGGACGTATCGGGGCCTTCCGCACGAGACCGCGATCCAAGAGTCGATTTTCACGAGGTTCGGCGTCGAGCGCGCGGCGCGGTTCGCGGCGGAGCTGGCCAGCAAGCGTCGTGGGCACCTGACCTCCGCCACCAAGAGCAACGGCATCGTGCATACCATGCCGTTCTGGGATGAGATCGTCGCAGAGACGGTGGCCCGCTACCCGGGGCTGACTCTCGAGAGCGTGCTGATCGATGCACTTGCCGCGCGAATGGTCCTGGCGCCCTGGCGCTTCGACGTGGTCGTGGCGTCAAACCTGTTTGGGGACATCCTCTCCGATCTCGGTTCTGCGCTCACCGGATCAATCGGCGTCGCGCCCAGTGGCAACCTGAATCCGGAGAAGAAGCATCCCTCGATGTTCGAGCCGGTACACGGGTCAGCGCCCGACATCGCCGGGCAGGGCATCGCGAACCCGATCGGCCAGATCTGGGCGGGCGCGATGATGCTCGATCACCTCGGCCACCCGGATGCCGCGGCCCAACTGACATCCGCCTTCGAATCGGTGCTCGCTTCAGGCAGGAGCACTCGTGACCTCGGCGGTTCGATGTCGACAGCGGAATTCACCGCCGCGGTGTGCGAGGCCATTCCGGAGTTCACGGCCCAGAAGTAAGCACAGTTTCGCAAGCAGGATGAGGATAGGGGCAACGGATGTCAGGGTTTTTTGAGCGAGTCGTCACGGTGACCGGGGCGGGCAGTGGGATCGGCGGTGAGGTGGCGCGCGAACTCGTGGCCGCTGGCGCTCGCGTGGCCGCGCTCGACCTCAATCAGGAAGGGCTGGAGCAGCTCGCCGCGCAGTCCGATGGAGCGGTCCTGCCTCTCGTCTGTGACGTCACGAACGAAACTCAGGTCAGCGCCGTACTCGAGTCGGCCGCGTCCCATTTCGGCAAGGTCGATGGACTCGTCAACGCTGCCGGGATCGTTGTGACCGCGGCATCGTTTCTCGATTTCACCTACGAACAGTGGGAGCGAGTCTTCCGGGTGAACACGTGGGGAAGCTACGTCACCATCAAGCACGCCGTTCCGCACCTTCAGCGCGCGGGAGGCGGGAGCATTGTCAACTTCTCGTCCAGCGGCGGCAAGGTGTCCAATCCGTTCACCGCTCCCTATGCCGCGAGCAAAGCCGCGATCATCAGCCTCACGCGGAGTGCTGCGCTGGCGCTCGCGCCGGACATCCGAATCAATTCGGTCGTGCCCGGCATCATCGACACTGCGATGTGGCAACAGCTCAACGGCGAATTCAAGGCGATGGATGTGCCGATCACGATGGAGGCCCGAGCGTCCGTCACGCCGATCGGGCGTCCGGGGCGCCCCGACGATATCGCTGCTGCGGTCCTTTTTCTCCTGAGCAATGACGCCCGTTTCATCACCGGCGAAGACTTGAACGTCTCCGGCGGCCAGGTGATGTTCTAACCACTGGAAAGCCAACAACATGCCACAATCACTTCCCACAGCGCCGCTCGGCGACAGCGGAATGGAAATCACCCGTGTCGGTTTCGGCTCCTGGGCGATCGGCGGCGGCGACTGGGTGTCGTCGTGGGGTCCGCAGGCGGACAGCGACTCGGTCTCGGCCATTCGTCACGCCATCGAGTCCGGGGTGAACTGGATCGACACCGCCGCGGTCTACGGGCTCGGCCACTCTGAAGAGGTGGTCGCCCAGGCGCTGGAGGGCTACTCCGACGCCGACCGTCCCTTCGTGTTCACCAAGGGCGGCTTGATCTGGGACGAGAGCAATCGCCGGGCGGCGTCCTCGCGGCGTGGCGACGAAGCATCCATTCGCGGGGGCGTCGACGCGTCGCTTCGCCGACTCGGTGTCGACGCGATCGACCTCTACTTCATGCACTGGCCGGCGACCGACGGCACGGCCGTCGAGGATTACTGGCAGACTCTCGTCGATCTTCGCAGCGAAGGCAAACTGAAGGCGATTGGCCTGTCGAACCACGATCGTGGCCAGGTCGAGCGAGCAGAAGAACTCGGACACGTGGATGCGGTGCAGCCGCCGTTCTCCGCAATCAACCCGGCGGCCGCCGCCGAGTTGCTGCCGTCGTGCGCCAAAAACCAGACGGGAGCTGTCGTGTACAGCCCCATGGGTTCTGGGCTCCTGACCGGACGCTTCTCTGCGGAGCGGGTCGCCTCGCTCGCGGAAGACGACTGGCGCGGCAAGCACGGATCCTTCACCACCGACCTTGACGCCAACCTCGCGATCGCGGATGCGATGACGCGGGTCGCTGAGCGTTACGGCGTTTCGACCGCGACCGTCGCTGTTGCGTGGGTTCTCGGATTCGAGGGTGTCACGGGAGCCATTGTCGGAGCCCGGAGCCCGGAGCAGGTCGACGGCTGGGTTCCTGCCGCATCCCTTACCCTGACAGCGGAGGACTACGCTGAGATCGTGGCGGGCGCGCCCGCCATCGCTAAGTAACGGAAGAGAACCGCATCGTGCTTGTCGAATTCGATGTCATCTGTGTCGGGGCCTCGAACCTCGACACAATCGTCGCCGTCGATCACGTTCCCGCTGACGACGAGCGGATGACCGCCACCGACTTCATCACGGCCGGAGGAGGGCCAGCGGCCACCGCGGCCGTTGCGCTCGCCCGTCTCGGGGCCAGGGTGGCGATGTGCGGTGTTGTCGGCGACGACAGGGAAGGCGAAATCGTGCGGGCACTCCTCGAGGAGGAGCGGGTCGATACGCGCTGGCTTCGCACGGACGCCAGTGCGACGACGGCCCGCGCGGTCGTACTCGCCTCCGACTCAACCGGCGGCCGATCGATCGTCACCACCGTGGCGCCGGAGCCGAGTGTCGATGAGATCCCCATCGGGGAGTCGACCTGGATCCACGCGGACCAGACGGGGTACCGAAGTGTCGCCCGTGCCCTGGGTGGAAGCGGCGGGGGCACTCTGCTAAGCGTCGACGCCGGGAATCCGATTCGTGACCTCACCCTCGACGGTGTCGAATTGTACGCACCGACACTGGCTGCGCTCCTGCTGCGCTACGAGGCGGGGGATCGTGAGGGCGCGTTCGCGGCGGCATCCGCGAGCGGCGCAAGCCAACTCGTTGCGACCGACGGGGCGAACGGCAGCTGGGTGGCGACGGCAACTGGCATCCAACTGGTTCCTTCGTTCGCCGTCGACGTCGTCTCGACGCTCGGTGCCGGGGACGTATTTCACGGCGCCCTGCTCGCCGGACTCGTGCAGGGGCTCTCGCTGCTGAAGGCGACCACGCGGGCGAATGCGGCCGGAGCGCTGGCCTGCACCCAAATCGACGGCAGATCCGGCATCCCGACCTCGCAGGAGCTCGACTCATTCCTTCGCACTCGTGCCGTTGGAGTCGCGCCCGGGATCGCCCCGTGAAGTTCACCGACGGATTCTGGCTCGCGCGCGGGCGTGACGACCTTTCACGCGAAGGAGGCGTACGACTTTCGCGAGACACCGGAGGAGCTGGTTGTCACGGCGCTTACCCGGGTCGTCGTGAACCGTGGCAACGGGCTCGCCCCCGGCTTCGGAGTATAATTTACTCACATCGTGACAACGCCATCGGGCGCTGCGCACTCTAACGAAAGGTAGTCCCCGTGCTCATCAACCTAGAAGGTCGCGTCGCAATCGTCACCGGTGGTGGCCGGGGCATCGGCCGCGACCTCGTGAAACGGCTCGCCGAGGAAGGTGTCACCACCGTCGCTCTCGATGTGAACCAGGCCGATCTCGACTCGCTGGGAGCAGAGCTTGCGGCGTCCGGTCCACGATCCAGCCAGTTCGTCTGCGATGTCACCAATTACGCGCAGATCGAGGAGGTGGTCGCTGCGACGACGAATCTCTATGGACGCATCGACATCCTCGTCAACAATGCGGGCGTCTCAGGCATGGGCCCGGTCGACCTGCTGTCGGAGGAGGCGTGGCGCTTCTGCCACGATGTGAACCTCACTGGCACGTTCCTCATGTGCAAGGCGGTCATCCCGGTGATGAAGAGCCAGCATTCTGGTCGCATCATCAATGCCTCCTCCTTTGCCGCGATCATCCCGAGCGTTGCGCACGCCGCCTACGCCTCCTCGAAGGCGGCCGTCACCCACTTCACCCGCGCGGTTGCTGGCGAACTGGGCCCCTGGGACATCACGGTCAACTCCTACGCCCCCGGCATGGTGCCAACCGCGCTGAACCATTTCGACGAGCGGCCGTCGCCCGAACAGGATGTCCTCCTCGACACCCTCACGCTGCGTCGCTGGGGATCGAAGGAAGACATCGGCAACGTGGTGTGCTTCCTCGCTTCGGACCAGGCCGCCTACATCACGGGAACCCTGATCGACGTCAGCGGCGGCAAGCTCGCGACCCAGGTGCCGAGTGTCGCCTACGATTACGCAGCGTCGGGGGATGCCGCATCCATCATCTAGGTGCGATCCTCTGCCAGGGCACTGAGACAGCGGCACTGAGACAGCACTGAGGCGGTTTCGATGAGGGTTTTTCTGATCTCCGGTCCCGGAGTGGGAGCGGTCGAGGAGGTCGCAGACCCCGTTCCGATCGCCAGACACGTTGTCGTGGATGTCGCTTACGCGGGAATCTGCGGCACCGACGTTGGCCTGTTCCGCCCCGAGCCCCGCGACTCGAACAGCTGCAAACCCGCTACCCGCTGAGCATCGGCCACGAGTGGAGTGGCACCGTGAGCGCCATCGGCGACGGTGTCGACCCAGCGTGGCTCGGAAGACGGGTGACCGGCGACACCATGCTCGGCTGCGGCCACTGCGAGCGCTGCCTCGACGGACGCCACCACCTCTGTGCAAACCGCTACGAGATCGGGATTCGCCGCGGCTGGCCGGGGGCGCTCGCGGAGAAACTGCCCGTCCCGGTGACGGCGCTTCACCCGCTTCCCGACGGAGTCTCTGACCTGATGGGCGCAATGGTTGAGCCGGGAGGCAACTCGTGGCGAGCCGTTGCTGCAAGCGGTGCGCGGCCGGGTGCGCGCATCCTGATTCTTGGTTCGGGCACGATCGGGCTTCTCTGCGCCCAGTTCGCCCTGCAGGTCGGCCAGTTCGGTGGGCCAGCCTTGGCCGGTGGCCTCGGCGATCCCGGCCAGCTCCCGAAGATGGTGGGCGACGCACAGTGCGTGGGTCACGTCGTACCTGCGGTAGGAGGTGAGCCCGTCATGGACCGCGAAACCGGTGAAGGTCGGCAGCACCCCGCCGGCGTCCATCGAGTCCTTGCCCCGACCAGAGGCCAGGTGATACATCGTCAGCGAGTCGGTGCGGGCGACGTGGATCCACCACAGTTTGGCTGCGATCCGCCCTCCGGTCTCGTCGAAGTGCGCGACATCGGTGGCGGCCAACTGCGCACGAGTGGCGACCAGGAAGCCGTCGAGCTTGTCGGCCGCTGCGGGTAGTAGCGAGGCCAGCCAGCCGGTGGAGACCGGGGCACCGAAGCAGTCGGCCATCGCCTTGGCGGCACGCTCGACCGGCAGGTGCTGACGACCCAGCAGGTAGGCGCCCAGCGCGGCCACCCCGGGCCCGTAACGCGTCGGGGCCGTGGCCTCGGGCGGGAACGCCGCGATGGTCAGCGCACCACAAGAACAGGCGTGCCGCTGCGCCCGGTGCTCGGTCACCACAAGCTCGATCGGTGGCAGGTCGAACACCTGCCGGACCTGTTCACCGACGACCGGTGTGCTGCTCAGGTCACCACCGCAGGACCGGCACGCCCCCGGGGACATGGGCCACGACCTGCTCCGGTTCGGGTCGCGGCTCCAAGGCGAACTCTTGTCCTCCGGACTGCTTGCCCGGTTTACGGCCCGACGCGCGGCGCAGCGACCGCGGCGGCGGCCTCACGAACGCATCCGAGCTCGGCGGCTTCGAAGAGTTCTGCGAGTTCTTCGACACCCGGGCCTCCAACTGCGCTACCCGGGTGGACAACTCAAGAACCCGCGCGGACAGTTCCACGATCAACCGGTCCTGCTCGACAAGGATCGCGTCCCGCTCGACGAGCGTCGCCCGCAGCCGAGCGACCTGCGCAACCAACTCCTCACACGACACGGGCACCCCGCCAGCATCACCAGTCACACGACCAGATCAACCAGGCGCGCCGATTAGGCACCTGAACAGTTACAGAGGGTAGGCGAATCGACGTCCCAGAGTTCGATCGAGGTGATCCCGTCGACAACGAGCGGGACCTCGTTCTCTCCTGCCGCGAGCGCAGTATCCGCGGAACTTGCCGAGGCGACGGCGTTTCCCGCCAGGTCTTCGATGACCACATCCACGTGCGCTGATGACGCCGCGCTTGCCGCGTCGATGAAGCAGGTGATTTCAACACGCCCCTTTGCGTCGTCCAGGGTGTCTCGCGGCGTGGCCGCGACATCCGTGATGTAGGTGTTCGGCACTGCTCGAAGCGTCGCCGTGCCGTAGATGCCGCCCGGCTGCCAGTAGTCGACCTCTTCGCTGTGCGCCGGAGCGGGCATGTTCGGCGGCACATTGATGTTGAATCGGGCATCCACCAGGACGGCCAGCACATTGCCGGTCGGCTTCACGACATCCGTGATTTCGAACGAGAAGGGAAGGCATCCGCCAAAGTGCCTTCCCAGGCGCTGCCCGTTGAGGGTGACTGTCGCGGTGACGTTCGCCGCCTCGAAGTCGAGGAAGATGCGTCCCGTTGCGTCCTCCGGAAGGTCGAAGTGCCGACGATAGCTCCACGCCTTCTCCCAGGTGGTGTGATCCCACTGGTTCCAGGACAGCGGCACGACGGTGTGGGGCAGGCTGATGTGCTCGAAGCCGGAGTCGTCGAGGCCCGGTTCCGCGGCCCGTGCAGCCAGAACGTCGTCGGGCCAGTCTTCCGGGAATGGATTGTCCTGTGCACCCCCGAACAGCTAATCCGTGTTGAGGAGGTGTCGAACTGCGACACTTCCGTGCTCCGGCTGAGAACTCATGGTCGTCATACCGCTTCCTGTCTGGTGGTTGTACTTGTCGTGACTGTGGTCGTGAAAGTGCTCAGGGCTTGAAAACGATCAGCTTGAGCTGAACGAGCTCAGCGACCGCGTACTTGACGCCCTCGCGTCCCTCCCCGGACTGCTTGACACCGCCGTACGGCATGTGGTCCGCCCGGAAGGAGGGCGGCATGTTGACGAGGACGCTGCCGACCTGGGCGCGTCGGCCGAACGCCATCGCCGTCGCCAGGTCACTAGTGTGAATTGCGGCGTTGAGCCCGAAGTCGCTCGTGTTGACCGCGGCGATTGCCTGCTCGAGGCCCTCGACGGCAATCACCGTGATCACAGGCCCGAACACTTCTTCGCACACCAGTGGGCTCTCGGCCGAGACGCCGGTGATCACCGTCGGAGCCACAACACCGTCGACATCACGGCCTCCGACCAGCAGGCGAGCGCCCTCGTTCACGGCGTCGTCGAGCCACCGGATGACGCGCATGCCCGCGAGGGACGTGACAAGGGGTCCGACGACCGTCTTCTCATCCGTCGGATCTCCCGCAGGCACGGCCGCTACCGCTTCGACCAGTTGGCTCGTGAACTCGTCGAGGATGTCGGCGTGTACATACAGTCGCTGCAGTGAAACGCAGGCCTGGCCAGAATTGCCGAAGCCCGCCGTCACCGCATCGGCAACCGCCCTCGGCAGGTCGGCGTCGCGATGCACGTACATGGCCGTGTTCGATCCCAGCTCGAGGATGTGGAGCTTCCGCGGCGAATCGGCTTTGAGCTTCCAGCCCACGGCCGATGAGCCGGTAAAGGTGATGACGGCGACGCGGTGATCCGCGAGCCACGCCCCGACGATCGGCTCGGCCGGGCCGGTCACCAGGTTGAGACGCCCCTCGGGCAGGCCGCTCGCCGCAAACCCTTCGACCAGCATCCTCGCCACAAGAGGCGCCTTGTCCGACGGCTTGAACACGACCGCGCATCCGGCAGCGATCGCGGGACCGATCTTGTGCACGACCAGGTTGAGCGGGAAGTTGAACGGGGTGATCGCGGCCACAATGCCCCGCGGTTCCGCAACGGTCAGAGCCAGTGTTCCCGCGCCCGCCTCCGTCGCATCCATTGGAACCGCCTCGGCCGGGAGGCGACGCGCCTCCTCGGACGCATAGAGCAGCGTGCCAACGGCACGGGATACCTCGAGGCGAGCAGCGGTAGTGGGTTTGCCGGTTTCCTGCTGGATGGAGCGCGCCAGTTCCTCGGCGTGCGCCGCGACCCAGGCGGAAGTCGCGGCGAGAACCGCCGACCGACGGTGCACCGGAAAGTCCACGGCCAGCGCTGCCTCGGCGGCATCGACCGCCCTGATCGCCTGGGGTGCCCCCTCAACGGCGATGCTGCCGAGAGTCTCGCCGGTCCACCGATCGAGAACCTGCTCCGTTACGATCGGCGTGGCAATTTCGCTGATGGACATCAGGACTCGCCGTCGACAATTGCGGTGAGGGCTTTGAGTCGACCGATGGATCGATCGCGCAGCGCCTCGGCCGGATCGTCCTCCGGCACCGCATCCGCCCAGATCGCGCGACCCGCCAGGAACCCACTCGCGCCGCCGAGCGTCGCCTGGGCGACCGCCGGCGCGAAGTGGTCACGCTCGACGCCATTGGACAGGACGACCCAGTCCCCTACGACGATGGCGCTCATCAGTTTGGACTGTGCGGCAACCTCGCTTAGATCGCCGGGGGTGTAGCCGGGCACCTGCGCCTTGTAGATATCAGGCGAGTACGCGACGAGCTCCTGCGCGCACGCCAGGATGGCATCGTGGCGCTCGGCTTCACCAGCCCACGATTTGTCGGGCTCCGGGCCCACGATGCCCTCGATCAGAGTGGCGACGCCCGCCTCGGCGGCGCGATTCATCGCGCGTTCCACCAGTTCGGCCCTCTCGGCTTTTCCCGATTGCGGATGCCACAGCACCAGGAGCTTGATCGCGTCTGCCCCGACCTGGCGCAGCAGTTCGACGGTCACGAGATCGTCGAAGGTGATGTGGGAGATATCTTCCCCCGGCACCTGGTGCAGCACATCGATGGCGACGATCAGGCCAGGGTCGGGGGCCAGTTCAGCCGGCCTCGAACTGCCAAGGCCAAACGGCCGATCAATGAGGACCGCGGAGGCGTACGGCGAAAGCGTCGCGATGGCCTGACGTTTGAAGGTCCGCAGTGCGTCATCACCGACGAAGGCTCCGTCGGCCAGGCGGCCGAACATCCCCCTCATGGACTCGCGCTGGTCCAGCGCCAGCATGGCGTAGTGACCCGTGGGGGTCTGTAACTTTTGCACCACCCCTGACGGCGTGGCTCCCGCGGTCTGAGTCACTGTGCTCCTTTGCTTGTGACTACGACGTCTGTGCGAACTCTCACCAATAATGGCAACTATTCGCTCATTATTGACAGCGACATCCTAGGGAGGCCGGGTAACAACATAATTCTATTGTAAATATAACAGAAGTTGATCGTAGGATGGACATCCGGACATGACGCGAGCCGTGAACCCGGAGGTTCACGGCTCGCGAAATGCGTCCGGGGGAGCTTGGCGGACTGCCTGGCCCTTAACAGGCTCTTCACTATGGATCTTGTGGACCGGTTGGTCTGGCTTCTTGAGGGACGTGGCGGCCCCGGCTCGGTAGATGCAGGATGGTCTGGTGGGCGGGTCTGACTCACGGCTCTTCTGACGTCACCGGATGGTGGCTGTCCTGCCTGCGACGTGTCGACCGGCTTGGCTCACTTTTCGAAGTGCAGCCCGGCGGGCCGTCATGTCCTGATAGGAGTTAGGCGAGTCCACGATAGTGAACTGACTGGCGCCCGGCCGGGCTGCGCACCCGACAACAAGGAAGGGCACCCGACAACAAGGAAGGGCACCCGACAACAAGGAAGGGCACCCGACAACAAGGAAGGGCGCAGTTCCCATCATGAACGAAAAACAGATTAAGGTCTACGGCGGGATCGACACACACGCCGACACGCATCACGTCGCGGTGATCGATGCCTCCGGGCGAAGACTGGCCGATGTGCAGGTTCCTGCTACAGCACCTGGCTATCAGGCGGCGTTACGGTTCCTGGGCTCATGGTCCGCACTGGTCAGTGTGGGCATCGAGTGCACCGGCTCCTACGGAGTTGCGGTCACTCATGCCATACGTGAGGTCGGCATTGAGGTGTTCGAAGTCAACCGGCCCCACAGGTTTGATCGCAGAATCCGGGGTAAGACGGACGTCTTTGACGCTTACTCGGCTGCTGAGGCAGTGCTGTCCGGTCGTGCGACGGCCGCACCCAAAGGCAGTGATGGTCTTGTTGAATCACTGCG
>Ga0307486_1001195_pt1 | contig 20635 bp, 17 predicted proteins | sample CBIW02metaG_FD_203663 | JGI IMG/M metagenome (GOLD analysis project Ga0307486, IMG submission 203663) | Sea-ice brine microbial communities from Beaufort Sea near Barrow, Alaska, United States - CBIW 0.2 | ecosystem: Environmental > Aquatic > Marine > Coastal | place: USA: Alaska | collected...
GGCATAAAAATAACCGACGAAGAATTTGAAAGGTTATCGATTGTTCGGGATGACTTTCATGGGGAATGGAATTATGTAATACAGCCAATTAAAAATAATATGTAAAGTTTATTTCGTTACAATGCCTATGCAACATTTTTTTCGGAAGCCTACCCCAAAATTTTATCCTACGCATTCATTTACATTGCTCCATGAGCCTCCGTTGATGACATTATCATAGCCACCCTTCTCCAAGATGCTCTTGGCTTGTCCACTACGATTGCCACTTCTGCAAAAAACCACGATGTTTTTCTTGCCTTTGAATTTGGTAAAATGGCTTCCAATCTTATCTAAAGGAATATTGACTGCGCCTTTAACCGATCCTGAAGCAAACTCGCTGGCTGAACGCACATCGACTAGAAACGCTCCTTTCTGTATTACCTCTTTAAGCTTACTGTTATCTTTACTTCCAAAAATTGATGAGAAAAAGCCCATTGTAGTATCGTTTAATTTTTAACTGTTTCGTTTCCATTTTCCAACCACTCTTTCATTCCGCCAGAGTAATTTTTCACATTTTCAAATCCGTTTCTTTTCAAGATTGAATACGCAATAGTAGCTCTGTCTCCACTTTGACAGTGTATCACCACTTGTTTGTCTTTACTTATTTTATCCAAATTGTCTTGCAAAGTACCTACGAAGACATGATCCGCACCCTGTATATGTTTGTCATTAAATTCTGTAGTGTTCCTCACATCTACTACCTGTACGTCATTCTTTCCAATCAAAGATTGGAACTCTTCAATTTCGATCACATTCGCAGTTTGAAGGTCAACCCCCAACTCACTGACATCATCAATGAATCCATAGATATTGTCCAGACCGATTCGCATTAGTTTCCGAGTAAGATCTTCCATCTGATCTTCGGCTGCCACAAGAATAAACTGCTCTTGATAATTGAGCAGCCAACCTGCCCAGGTAGAAAAGGAGTTGTTGCCTTGGATATTGATGCTGTTTGCCAAAAATCCCTTTGCAAAATCCACCTTATTTCGTGTGTCAATTAGTTTCAAACCATCCTTATACGCAGATAAAAATTGTTCCTTGCCAAGTTTTGGATGCTTGGGAACTTCGACCAGTAAGGGTCTAGCCACTTTATTTAGATGTTTCATCATCGCAAAATATTTTGGCGGCTCTGGCTGACCTTCCAATAAATACTCCACAAAACCTTTCTCATCAGATGGATATTGAAATGCCCAGTTACGAATTTTCTCATAGCCAACTGTTGAGCTAGGCACGGCACCTAGCGCTTTGCCACATGCTGATCCAGCTCCATGTCCTGGCCAAATCTGAATATATTCCGCAAGTTCAGCAAAGCGCTGCACAGACTCATACATTTGTTTGGCACCAATTTCTTGCGTACCAATCAACCCAGCTGTCTTTTCCAACAAATCCGGACGCCCGACATCTCCTACAAATACAAAGTCGCCTGTGAAAATCATGACAGGTTTGTCAGTAGCTGGATGATCGGTCAACAGAAAACTAATACTTTCGGGGGTATGACCCGGTGTATAAAGAACCTCTAAACTAAGATTGCCAACTTTTAGCTGATCTCCATGATGCAATCCTTGGTGGTCAAATTCGTATTGCCACTCTTTTGGTCCTTCATCTGAAAGATACATTTTGGCACCAGTCACAGAAGCAAGCTCTCTGGATCCACTTAGGAAATCTGCGTGAATATGTGTCTCAGCAATATGTGTAATCTTCATGTTGTTTTGCTCGGCTATGGCCAAATAAACATCCATGTCTCTCTGAGCATCGATTACAATTGCAACACCTTTTGCCTGGCAACCTATAAAGTAGCTTGCCTGAGCCAGGGATTTGTCATATACATGTTGGAAATACATCGCTATATCTTAGTCTGGTTCAACTTCTTTTTAATACTGTAAAGAACGAGCTTTCGATTTTGTCATTAAGCAACTTTTGTCACATTGACTAGTTACTTTCATCAGGTGAATGCAGCAGTGACTTAGATGAGGCATTTCAAAATGACTTAGCAGCAGTCTCAACACTTAATTTTCATAGATCAAAATCTAATCCCCTTAAATCAAAATTCTTCGCTGCCGTACGCCTCCACCTTATTTTCTCGCGTATTAAAGTGTCATTGTTGCTTTTTATTAAATCACCTCTAAGACTTATTCTATTAATAGGCATTTATTACCCTTCATCTATATCCACAACTACACCAGTAGCTTAATTTTATTATTATATAGCGTCATGGTTTTTTTCAGTCAAAAATTCACGAAGGATTGAAACAATTCAAAACACTCGGCAACCCCGGTGGGAAAGCAAATAAAATGAGAAATAAGTTCTGTTTCGATAGCTATTGCCGATGGCGAAACTGCAGATTTTCGCCCTTTTTACGGGTATAAGGCAGTTATTTATAATCTTCTCTGCACTTCGTAAATCATTACGAATGGTTTGTGTCCTTCGGAGCTTCTTGCAAAAGGAGATTTTGAAATTTTATAAAAAGATTAACTTTCACCAATGTTTATAATGCGTTCATCTCTATACTGGTACTATTGCGGATAATCAAATTAAGCTTTTTTTTAATCGGTGGTTTGGCTAATCACAAATCATATTAACTTTCATCTAGATTATAAAACCTCTTTCTATGAAAAAACTCCTACTTCTATCTTTTTTAGTTTTTTCGGTCATCCTCAGCTCTTGGGCACAAATCCAGACTCCAGAGCAATTTTTGGGTTACAAACCCGGTGATCGATTCACTCCCCATCACCGAATGGTTGATTATTTTGAGCATGTAGCTGCAAATAATCCCAATGTGAAACTCATCCAATACGGGGAAACCAACGAAAAGCGGCCACTCATCATGGCGATTCTTTCGAGTCCTGAAAATATGGCTAACCTTGAGCAAATCCGTACCGATAATCTCAAACGTGCAGGCACTATGGAAGGCACACCTTCCACGTCGATCCCCATCAACTGGATGTCTTTCAACGTGCATGGAAATGAATCTGTAGGTATGGAAGCGGCGATTTCGTCTTTTTACACCTTGGCTAATCCAGAAAATGAAAAATCTCAAGAATGGCTAAAAAATGAGATTGTCATCATTGATCCTTGCATCAATCCGGATGGCAGAGATCGCTATTCCAACTGGTACAATCAAAAGATGAATACCCGATTGCAGCCAGACTTGCAATCCGTAGAGCATAGTGAGCCTTGGCCAGGAGGTCGTGCAAATCATTACATGTTTGATTTGAATAGAGATTGGGCATGGCAGGTTCAGGTAGAATCTCAGGCAAGACTTAAAATGTACCAACAGTGGATGCCACAGTTGCACCTGGATTTCCACGAGCAAGGCATCAACAATCCATTTTATATGGCTCCAGCTGCAGAGCCTCTGCATGAGCAATTGACGCCGTGGCAACATGAGTTTCAGGATATTTTTGGCAGAAATACTGCGAAGTATTTTGATGAAGCCGGCAGATTTTATTTCACCAAAGAGCGCTTCGATTTACTATATCCATCCTATGGAGATTCTTACCCTATGTTTAATGGGGCTATCGGAATGACCATCGAGCAAGGTGGTGGACCACAAGCTGGAATAGGCGGATTTGATGCCGTAGGCGACACAGTGACCTTGAGCTATAGAATTCAGGGACATTATACTGCAGCTATGTCTGCCACAGAAATAACCAGCAAGAATGCGGAGAGGCTTCTTACTGAATTTGAAAAGTTCTTTAAAGAGAACTCTACCACACCTAAGAGTAACTACAAGAGCTACGTAATCAAAGGTGAAAGTAATCCTGCTCAGGTGGCCAAATTGCTTGAACTTTTGGATAAAAATGGAATCAAATATGGCAAAGCAGGAGCAAAATCCGGATTGAAAGGATTCTCCTATGGAACAGGAAAAAGTGAATCTTTCTCTACAACAATAGACGATATCATCATCAATGCATATCAGCCAAAGTCTGTCCTGACCCAACTGTTGTTTGAGCCAAACCCAGCGTTGCACGACAGCATCACCTATGACATTACAAGTTGGGCTATGCCGTATGCATATGGTTTAAAAGCTTATGCCTTGGAGTCACGCGTAAATGCTGCTGGCGATTATGAAAAACCAGCCTTCAAGAAAAATGTAGCTGGCAAAACTCCGGTTGCCTATATCGCTGCTTGGGAAGGAACAAGAGATGCTGCTTTTCTTTCAGCTCTGCTAAATGCTGGCATCCGGGTGAAATATAATGAGTATCCTTTTGAAGTGGAAGGAAAGAAATTTTCGGCTGGTTCTCTTTTAATCACAAAAGGAGGAAATGAATACATACCTAACTTTGATCAAAAAGTCGCGGAAATTGCCAACACTTTCGGAGTTTCCTTGAAGACTACGATGAGTGGATATATGGACACTGGTAGAGATTTTGGCTCTCCAACTGTTCGGGTGATTCAGGCTCCAAAGGTTGCTTTGGTCGGCGGAGAAGGTACTAGCTCGCTAAACTATGGAGCAATTTGGCATTTCTTCGAAAAGGAGCTTGATTATCCACTGACCAATTTGGAGCTTGATAATATGTCTCGCTATGATTTACGCGAATATGATGTGCTGATCATGCCTTCTACGTGGGGCGGAGGCCTTTCTGAATCTGCCACTAAGAAAGTCTCAGAATGGGTACGTGCTGGCGGAAAACTCATCGCCATCGAAGGAGCGGTTGATCTATTTGCCAACAAAGAAGGATTTAACTTAAAAACGTTTGATACCGAAGATGAAGAAAAAGCATCCAAAGATATGTTGGATTCGTTGGCCAAGATAGAGCGAATCTTACCTTTTCAAGAAGCAGAGCGTTTGGCAATTTCATCCGGAGTGGCAGGAGCAATATATGAAGTGACGATGGACGAAACTCATCCTCTTGGCTATGGAACTGGCGGGAAATATTACTCATTGAAGAATAATTCCAACAAATACGCTTTCTTAACCGATGGTGCAAATGCTGGAATTATTGCAAACAACGATGCGTACCGCACGGGATATATTGGTTATAAAATCAAATCTTCGATGGGAGAATCTCTGGCAATCGGAGTGGAAAATGCAGGAAGAGGAGAGATCGTTTACTTTGCAGATGACCCGATGTTCAGAGGATTTTGGGAGTCAGGAAAACTGATCTTTAGCAATGCCATCTTTATGGTAGGACAATAAGGTAGAGTAAGAAATTAGAATCAAGAAAATAGAGTCTGATAATAAGATAAAAGTATCAAGACCGGTTGCTAAAAAGTAGCCGGTTTTTTTTGTGATGTATTTCACCTTCTGATAGTACAGATTTTGGATCTAAAACACGGGTTTTTTAAAGTCAACAGAGCCGCAGAGTAAGTTCTAGTTTTGAAAAATACGACGAATGCGAAGGAGTAATTTCAGCTGTCCAGCTTTTCCAGAAGATGGGCGTGGATTAGAATATCGTCTTTCAACCAAAAGTTAAATATCCAATTTTGCAAAAATGAATGTGCAGTATTGACTATCAATTGCACTAACGAATGTGCAAAGTTGAGGATTAATCTTAAATATTTGATATAATGATTTAAGCTACAAATACAATTTAAATTTGTAATTAAGTCTATAAAACCTACTATTGTTCTTTGAATATGAAAGTCAAAACCTTTATCACCTATACCTTCTAACTACTTCCTCTATTATTTTTATGTGAGCAATTAAGTGCACAGGACAATTATTCTACGATGAAGCCGGTAGATAATCTCCCATTTATATCGAGCTTATCTGCGGTAACTCTGGAGGAAGCAAAAGTTAAACTTATTCCCTATCCACAGGATGTGAGTTGGATAAACAAAAAGGTTGAGATAAGGAATTTACACCTAATCCCATCTAAGGAATTGAGTGAATTGCTTGCCAAAGAAGTAAAACGTATCACTGCAATTCTTGGAATAAATCTAGTTGAATCGTCGAACTACTTGCTTACATTTTCACTGGATAGTAGCTTAGCAAATGAGGGATATAGGCTTACAGGAGGTAAGGAATCTATGGATATTTCAGCATCAACAGAGGCTGGATATTATTATGGCCTTCAGACACTGTCACAACTAATCACCTCTGAAAATGGAACTCCAACTATTCAGCTAGTGGAAATTAATGATTGGCCAGCCTATGCCATTCGTGGGTACATGATAGATGTTGGGCGAAACTTCCAGAGTATAGAGGTTCTAAAAGAGCAGTTGGATATCATGGCTAGGTACAAAATCAATGTTTTTCAATGGCATCTCACAGATGGCCCAGCATGGAGAATTCAAAGTCACCACTATCCTGAACTTACGGCTTCGGAAAATCATCTTGCTTCACGGGATCCTGGAAAATTCTATACTTACGCCGAGATTCGTGAACTAATAGCATATGCTGACCAACGGAAAATCACGATTATTCCTGAAATAGATATGCCAGGACACAGCGAATCTTTCCGAAAAGCGATGGGATTTGCAATGAAGTCTGAGAAAGGAATGGAAGATTTAGAAATTATTCTGGCTGAATTTTTCGAAGAAACTCCCAAAAAGCTTCTTCCTATGATCCATATTGGCTCCGATGAAATTCACATTTCCAATGCGGAAGAATTCATCGATAGGAGGATAACTTTTGTAGAAAAGAACGATCGAAAGGCAATTATTTGGGCACCGGGTTTAATAGCAAAAATAGTATGATCAGGCAAACGTGGGGCTCAGCAGATGCCGTTCAGGGTGATTTTCTTGAGACAGATTCTAGAAGAAGTTATATCAACTCGGGGGAGCCTATGACTCAGGTGAATAGACTTCTATTTAAACCTATAGGCGCTGATTCCGAGAATAAAACTATCGGAGGAATTCTTTGTCTTTGGCCAGATGTCAATATCAATAGGGACATAGATGCCTTTGGGCAGAACCCAGTATATTCTTCGATTTTGACCTACGCTTGGTCCACTTGCAGGGCAGATATAATCAGCTCGCCACTGGAATACCGCTCTCAAGTGCCACCAAGAAATACAGAGGCAGGAACTTATTTCAAAGCTTTCGAAGCGTATTTGATTGATCACAAACACCACTAATTTCTAGATTTCCCATTTCACTACCGCACTCAAAGTGATAAAATATGGGAAGTGATGGGACCATTTGAAGAGAATGATGGCGATTCACTTATCCATCAAAGTAAGAATGAAAATATCGAGTATAATGGGAAAAACTTAGCGTGGACTCCAATAGTAGGAAATACGCTGATTTTCAGACAACGATGGGGAGAAGTCGGTCTATATACTGATGTCACTACTAACCAGACTGCCTATGCGAAGACATACATTCATAGCGATCAAGATCGGGAAATAGAAGTTTGGATAAATTTCGAAACTCCGACCCGCTCAAATCGAGTTTATACAGGAATTGGCAAACGTGGTGAATGGGATCCTAATGGTGCAAAAATTTATGTTAATGGAGAAAATCTCGGAGGTCCAAATTGGAAAAATCCAAGTTGGAAAACTGCTCGTACGATAGGCTGGGGATTACCGATTGAACAAGAAATCCCATGGGAAGACGAAGAATTATATTGGCTTGGGGAACCAGCTAAAGTCCAACTTAATAAAGGATGGAATACGATTTTGGTGAAAATCCCAAGCAAGTCGGGTTTCCAAAATTGGATGTTTACGTTTGTACCACTCCAAATGGATGGGTTGGTTTTCTCCTTGAATTCTGATCTTCAAGTTTCTAAATAGAACTTGTTCTGAGGCTAACTCTGATGAATATGCATTTGAATATGAACTTCTAGGCGATTTTAAGGTGTTGTTTCTTTCCAGTCTTAAAAAAACACCTTTTAAACCTCTTAAAAAGACAGAGCTTCCAGGATTAATATGCCTGGATAATTACACGTTGTATTAGTTAGGGTTGGTGCCTAAATCAACTTGCACAATAGTATTTAGCTCTGTTTGCTGATGGTTTCTTTTCGTATTTTACTAATCGAGCTGTATTTCAAAAACTTAAAATTTTACTATGCGATCTAAAACAATCTACACGTATTTCATTCTTTTCATCCTAGTTGTTCTCGCAAGTAACACTTCACTTTTAGCCCAAAATCAACTCACTTTATCAGACACTCTTAAGGTAGGAGTAGCCGGAAGCCAGCCTTTTGTATTTCCAAGGTTCGCAAGTAATAAAGGTATAGCCGTAGAAATCTGGGAGGATATTGCTGCAAAAAAAGAATGGAACTACAGCTATCAGTCTTATGACAATGTGGAAGCAGCATTAAATTCCCTGAAAAAAGGACAGCTTGATCTGGTAGTTGGCCCAATTAGTATTACCTCTGACAGACTGCAGTATATGCGTTTTTCGCAGCCCTATTACAACTCAAGTCTGGCTATCGTCTCGCGATCCGACAAACTTAGCCTATGCCAAAAAATCCAACCGTTTTTTAGTTTACAATTAATTTTAGCAATTGTTGTTTTCCTTTTCATCTTAGCGATAGTAGGAACTCTGCTCTGGCTGGCTGAGCGCAAAAACTCTCCCGAGCAATTCCCTGGAAAACCTCTTGATGGAATCGGAAATGGAATGTGGCTCGCTGTAGTCACCATGAGTACCGTGGGATACGGGGACAAAGCTCCCGTGACGCTTTGGGGAAGAATAATTACCGGCACCTGGATAATTGTATCTATCATCTTTGCTACTTCCATGGTAGCTGGTATCGCTAGTACACTGACTGTCAGTTCTCTGGGAACTAGCACAGTGACCAACATTGAGCAACTTGCCAATAAGAAAGCGGTAACTATTGCAGGTTCTCCATCAGAATTATTTTTGAAAGAAAACAAAGCTAAGGTCAGTTCGGTGAACTCTATGGAGGAAGCTTTTGAAAAACTAAAGTCAAAAGAAGTAGAAGCTGTAGTCTATGACAGGCCGCAATTACTTTACTATATCAAACAAAATCAAGCTGAAAATCTCTATATAGCCAAAGCGGAATACTACAAACTAGGGTACGGGTTTGCCTTTCCAAAAATATCACTTCTGGTCTATGAGGTTAACAGGTCCCTGCTTGAACTTTCAGAACATTTAGAAACTGAAAAAATCACCTCTGAATACCTTGAAAAAGAAGAGTAAAAGAGGCGGTATTTTCTAAAAATAAACGTTAGCAAATCAAAAAGCAGAGATGGAAGAGCGGGAAAAAATGATAGCATCCTATATCGAAGGTTATAATCAATTTGATATAGAAAGGATGGTGAGAGATTTCTCCGAAAACATTGTTTTTGAGAATAGATCAGCTGATTCGATTACCTTAGAACTTTTAGAATGGATGAATTTATAGATCAGGCGGAGAAAGCAAAAGAGTATTTTTCTAAACGAAAACAGTTCATTTTAGAATTCAATCATACGGAAATAGAATTATCCTATGTAGCTACCTTAGCCAAGACGCTTGGCAACAATCACCAAGAAGGATCTAAAATTCGTATGACTGGCAAATCAATTTTTAGATTTTCAGATGGGAAAATCATACAACTAGTTGATATAAGTTGAGTGCTCTCTTTCTCGAAAAATATACCTACTCGTTTGCAACCTAAGGCTTTACTTTTGGTCAGAAATCGAGATACCATTTAAAATTATTTATTAAAATCATCTCTTTTTCATATCGAACATATGCTAAAAAAGCAGCGCTCACAGGAGATAGCTTTTTCCCTTTTAGCCAGATCAATCTCCACTGTGTGACTACCGGCAAACCCGGAGAATCCAAGAGGTGAAGTTGCCCATTTAGCAATTCGTTTTGAATTCCGATCAGAGGCATAATGCTATTTCCCAATCCTGCAATTACAGCTTGTTTTACAGCCTCATTGGAGGTAAGCTCCATTCTTTTGCGGTGCTTTCCTGCGGATTGACCAAAATATTCTTCCATTGCTATTCTGGTAGCTGAACCCTCCTCCCTATAAATTAAAGGCTTATTTCCTTCGCCAGTTGCAGTATTTCCCACTAGGTAAAGCTTATTATCAATTAGGAGTTCCTGCTCAAAATTCATCTTTTCAGGCAAGGTCGACACCAGCGCAAAATCAGTCGCATTATTCTTTAGGCTATCCAACACCATGCTTTTATTGGTCACTTCCAGCAATAAATCAATCCCTGTATTCTTTTCCATAAAGTTAGAGAGAAAAAAGGGAATGACATATTTACCGGTGGACGCAGAGGAGATACTCAATTTACCTTTCAAAACACCTTGATACGCTTGAGTTTTATAGTTGATGGTATCCAGCTCGGCCATCACGCGCTCGGCAATCTCTGCGATTTCAAATCCAAACTCAGTCACATATAACTGCCTCCCAATCACCTCTGTGAGGGCAATTTCAAACTGATCCTGAAGATTTTTTAACTGAATCGAAACTGCCGGCTGAGTCATGAAAAGCTGTTCAGATGCTTTAGTGATACTTTTGGTCTGCACGACTTTGAGGAAAATCTGCAGTTGGTGGATAGTATAATTCATAAAATTTATTTATGCATTTCATAACAAATGTAAATAAAAATTAATGATTCAGCCTCCTGATATTTGTGGCATAACTACTAAAAATCATGCAGATAGATATTGATGAAAAAAAAAGGTTAAAGCAGGGGAATTTTGATTTTATCAACGGAGAATTCTCCCCAGATGAAGCCTATCAACTACTCGAAAGTCTTTTTAGTAAAAAGATAAACTTTCATGAGCTCAAAAGTTTTAGCCATCAGATCCGAAATGGGGAATCTGATAAAGACTCTTTATCCAGAAGTCAAGAACTCAGAGGATGTAAAAAATCGATTGAAGAGTTGACCGAATATGCACGTTTGCACAACAAGACAATGCAGATACAGTCCACTATCTCGATAAAATTAATCTAAGTACCCACTTCGAAAAAGTAAACCATGAATCAGACGCTGATTATCCTCTTATCTTCATTTAGCATTTTACTCTTTGTTGGTACAGCAATAATTTCTTGGTTTCAACCTGGACTTCGTCCTGAATTAGTCAAAAAAGCTGGCCTTACATCCGCATTCATAAGCATCATCTTAGCCGCTATTTGCGGCTTTTTAGTGACACAGTACGGACTGATCGAAACTGCTACACTTGGAATCAACGGGCTCGGCATAAGCTTGAGATTGGACTCAGTAAGTATGCTGATGTCTGGAATGATCTCCTTATTGGGATTTATCATCATCCGGTTTAGCTTCAATTATCTGGATGGAGATCAACGTCAAGGAAGATTTCTCGGAAGATTGGCTGCAACTATAGCAGCAGTTCAATTGCTTGTATTGTCTGGCAATTTAGGAATAATGGTAATCGCCTGGGTGCTGACCAGCGTTTCACTTCATCGACTACTAATTTTCTACCCAGAAAGACCAGGTGCTCTTGTCGCTGCTAAAAAGAAATTTATCATCGCCAGGTTAGGTGACGCATGTTTAATAGGTTCAGTCGGACTTTTATATTATCACTTTGGATCTGGTAATCTGGAATTGATTTTTGAAGCAATAAAGGACAGCTTTAGCAATGGCGGGTTTTCTATCAACTTGGAAGGAGCAGCTTTACTAGTAGTACTTGCTGCGTTGTTAAAATCAGCACAGTTTCCAACTCATGGTTGGCTGATAGAAGTAATGGAAACTCCAACTCCGGTGTCGGCTTTATTGCATGCTGGATTGCTTAATGCAGGTCCTTTCCTCATTATTAGAATGTCTTTTGTGGTCGAAGCCAGTTATTATGCGCCATTAATTCTGATTGTAGTTGGGGGGTTTACTGCGCTATTTGCATCGGTGGTTTACCTCACTCAAACTTCGGTCAAAACTGCTTTGGGATATTCCAGTGTGGCACACATGGGTTTCAGTTTACTCGTCTGCGGAATGGGTGTTTACCCTGCAGCATTACTCCACTTAGTTGCTCACTCTTTTTACAAAGCACATTCCTTTCTTTCCACAGGTAGTGTCATAGATCAGCTACGTGCATCCAAAGTGATAGATGTGAAAAGAAAAGGAAGTCCGGTAAGAATTCTACTTGGTATCTTGATTGCAGTGATAGTCTATGCTTTCACTTCTTTGGCTTGGGGAATTGATCCGATAAAAGATCTTCCACTGATGGCAATCGGAGCTATTATTACACTTGGACTTGCTAGATTATTTACCTCAGCACTTGACTCAGATGGCAGTTTTTCGCTGATAGTGCAAGCCACCTTACTTGTATTGGTTGTTGCCTTTGCCTTTTTCTCACTTGAGGCAGGCACACATTATTTGATACAGAGTCAGGTCCCAGCGCTTTTGCACATTGATCTGACCAAAAGTCTTCTAATAATAGCGCTCCTTACCACCTATATAGTGGCTGTATTTTTACAAATTTTGGCTCCTACTATTTCTAATTTGCCCATCTATCAGGCTTGGGCCATTCATATCCGCAATGGATTGTATGTGAATGCAATTTTTGACCGACTAATAGGTGCTCTGCGCATCCTGCCTACTAAACATAAGTTTATCACCTCAAAAAGCAGAAATCATAAGCCAACTGATCTAAAATCTAAAATGGCTCAATTGGATCATCAAACCGCCTAGTTAGAAAAACAATTCTTCTCCCACATTCAAAAAAACGAATCAATGAATACTTTACCTGAAGAAAATACTTTAGAAAAAGTTGAAAATAAAATTAGCTCCTCTCTTCGAAAGGCAGCTCAAAAAATCGCACCTGTTTGGCCACTGGAAAATTTTGTTGCGGTCAATCCTTACTTAGGCCTTACAGGCAAAAGCTTCGATGCGATTGCTTATGATCTTGCTGCAGCAGGCGGAATTGCCAGTACTTTGCCAGCTGATTTTTACCTTCAGAAAATTGAGGAAGGAATAATTCAACAACAGGATCTAGCAGAGGCACTATCAAATAAGGGACAGCACATATCCTCCGTGGAATTTCTAAAAAAAGTTATGATCCCGGCATCTTTATCCCGGGAATTGATAACCATTGCTACAGTAGCAGATTTGGCAGGAATAGAATTTTCAAAGGACTGGAACCGATTTGTGACTACCCGAATTTCCAACTGGGCTGCCTCATATTTTGATAGAGGTCAGGCAATCTGGGTAGCTACAGATAAAACATCCGGACTATATTCTGATTGGAAATCTGAAGCTCAAGTTGACCTTACTCCTGAGCTGACAGGGTTACATGGATTTAGAAAATTGGTAAAAGCTCTGCCTGACAATGCCTTAGAGGCAGCAGAAGTTGGATTGAAAGCGCTGGAAATTCCAGCTGAGTTTATGGAAATCTATCTTCATCGAATACTCCTGAAGGTCGGTGGCTGGTCGGCCTATGCGGCCAAACTTGACTGGGATAATAAACTATACGGAGGAGCAGACGGCAAACTGATAGAATTTCTCGCTGTATTAATTAGTTGGGAGCTTTGTCTGTTAAAGTCGCTTGATGCGCCGACCCTCAATAAAAAATGGAATAAATTGAAATCAGGGAATTTCGATTCAAAAGTGATTCAGGAAATGAATGCTGAACTAAATCATCTCTTAATCTTACAAGAGGCATTTGATCTGGCGAATCAGCGGAAGCTAATAGGTAAGTTTGATGCTTCCCCACTAATCAAAAGGGAGACTAACTCCCAACCCAAAGCTCAAGCTATATTTTGCCTAGACGTCCGGTCAGAAGTTTTTAGAAGAAACCTTGAACTAGCAGATAGCGAGATAGAAACCTTGGGGTTTGCTGGATTCTTTGCATTTCCTATCAACTTCGTTCCAATTGCACATGAAACTGGAGAGGCTCAATGTCCGGCATTATTGCCTTCAGGACCAACGATAACCGAAGAAATCAAGAATAACTCGGATCACGAAAAAGCTGAGTTGCGAAGAAGACGTCACCACCAAATTTCTCAGGTCTGGAAATCATTCAAGTCTGGAGCCATCACTTGTTTTAGTTTCGTAAGTCCAATGGGACTTTCTTACCTGCCAAAATTATTTACGGACTCCTACGGAATCACCAGACCGGTACCTAACCCTGAAAAGGCTGGATTGAATGCACACTTGAATGCTGCCAAATCAATCAGTCTGGAGTACAAATCAATAGAAAATCAAACGGTGGGAATTCCACTTCAGCAGCAAATCACGATGGCAAAAAATGCCTTGGTCGCCATGTCTCTCCGCGATGAGCTAGGAAAGATGGTGCTTATAGTTGGCCACGGCTCTTCCTCGGTAAACAATCCACATGCTACAGGATTGGATTGTGGTGCTTGCGGCGGACATTCAGGTGAAGCCAACTCTAAAGTTGCGGTGGCAGTTCTCAATAGTATGGAAGTTCGTGCTGGTTTGAAAAATGACAATATTTTCATCCCTGAAAACACGATTTTCTTGGCCTGCCTACATGATACTACCACAGATGAAGTACAAATATTTGACCAGGACCTGGTGCCAGCAAGCAGAAAATTGGAGGTTGAAGAGTTGAAAAATAGCCTGACTAAAGCTGGACAAACTTCCCGACTGGAGCGATCTATAAGAATGGCTTCCGTAGCAAAGACAAATGTTGATAAAGCGATCATACATCGAAGCAATGATTGGTCGCAAACTCGCCCCGAGTGGGGACTTGCCGGATGCTCTTCCTTCATTATTGCTCCGCGTGAGCGCAGTAAAGGAATTGACTTTGGAGGAGAGGCATTTCTAAATTCTTACGATTGGAAAAAAGATAATGATTATGGAGTTTTAGAACTCCTAATGACCGCGCCAATGGTGGTGACTGCCTGGATCAATCTCCAATACTACGGCTCCACAGTGGATAATAAGAATTACGGCTCAGGAAATAAAACCTTGCATAATATCACTGCTGGGCTTGGAGTCCTAGAAGGATTCTCCGGTGACCTGCGTGTAGGACTTCCTTTACAATCAGTGCATGATGGAGAGAAATTTCAACACGAGCCCTTAAAACTAAATGTGGTGATTGAAGCTCCGATAGAAGCTATGAATCAAATTCTGTCAACCCATCAATCCGTTCGGGATCTTTGCGACAACGGATGGATTAATCTGCTGGCAATGGATGAAAATGGAAAAGTAAGTATGCGGTATGCAGGCAAGTTTCAATGGGAAACGGTGAAAAAAGCTAAGTGATTCACAACAATATAAGTGAATGTATGTAAACAGAATTTTAAAAAAACGGCTGCTTATTTAGCCAAATGGTCACCAAGTAATACCCAGTTTTTGCGCTAGCGAATCTATTTAATCTATGTCTCTATATGATTTTCATAACTACAATCGCTAAAATTTTTTCACAGCGTTTTGTAGCCATATAGGGACATAGTAAAACTGATTGTTGCACTAGCGACTCTAAGCTGTTACTATTTCTGTAGGTGATTTTCTTTTTTTTGGAAAGAGTTTGACTAAATATTATCAGCAAAATAGTCATCAAGTAATACCCGATTTTTGTGCCATCGAATCTCTTTATGCATTGTTTCTATGTGGATTTCCTACTGCCAAGAGCCGAGATTTTACACAAATTTTTTAGCCACATAGTCACCAAGTAATACTAACTTTTTTCCGGTAGCAAACCTACAGCTAATCCCTTTTCTGCAAAAGGTCTGCAAGGTGAATTAATTTGAAATAAATATATTTAAACAAACGTTTAATTAAATCTGTTTGATAAATTCGCATCCTCAATTACTAAAAAGAGTCATGGAATTCAACGAGAAGCAAATCCAAATCTTAGAAATAGCCGAACGACTTTTCGCAGAGAATGGCTTTAGCGGAACTTCTGTAAGGCAAATATCCAAAGAAGCCGGGATCAATATCGCTATGATTTCCTATTACTTTGGTTCGAAAGAGAAGATGTTAGAATCATTGCTTTTGTATCGAACTGGCGACTTCAAAATGGAGCTTCAAGCTATTTTAACAAAGGACAATAATTTTTTGACGGCAGTAGATGAGGTAGTCGCATTGGTGATTCAAAAGATTCACCAAAACCGGAGAACCTATAAGATTATTCATTTTGAATACTCTAACGAAAATCGAAATATAGTATTCGAAAGCTATATAGAGGATAAGCGAGCCAACTATTTTCAGGTTGAGGAATTTGTAAAGAGAGGTCAAGATGCGGGCATTTTCACTCAAAATATTACCTCTAATTTGATAATGCCAACAGTCCTTGGCACCTATTTTCACTTCTACTATAACAAACGCTTCTTCAAAGATTTAAACAATCTGAATGAAGAAGATTCCATCGAGAATTTTGTTTACCAGACGCTAACTCCCCATGTACAAAGAACAATTAAAGCATTACTAACCTATGAAGCTTAACAATCTAAAACTGTGTCTGCTGATCATGGTGTTGGGAACCGGAAAGATTCAGGCTCAAGAAGCCACTTCTGTTACGCTCAGAGAAGCGGTGCAACTCGCTTTGGAAAACAGTAACAAATCCAAGATATCGATGGACAAAGTAACCACTGCAAAAAATGAATTGCAGGTGACCAAAAACCTGAGATACCCTGACGCAAAAATAGCTGGGCAATATCAATATCTCCCAAGCGCTAAGATAAATCTGCACCAGCCACCAGCTGCTGAGGGAGAGACTCCATCTACGCTTCCGAATGTCGGCCAACTATTTTTGGGTCAATTTACCGTTGGTATGCCGGTTTTTACAGGCTTTAAACTTAAAAATGCGATTGCAGCAAGTGAAAATTCCTATCAAGCGGCGAGTTTCAATGCGGCCAATGATCAGGAGCAAATTGCATTGGAGACCATCAATGCCTATATCAATTTGTATAAAGCCAAAGAATCAATAGGCCTGATTAGAGAAAACCTTAAAACTGCCGACCAGCGAGTGGCTGATTTTTCTGAAATGGAGAAAAACGGATTGCTGGCCAGAAATGATCTTCTCAAAGCTCAGTTGCAGTCATCCAACATAGAAGTCACTTTGGAGGAAGCCCTTAAGGCACAAAGAATTCTGAACTATCAGTTGGTGGTTATGCTCCAGCTTCCTGAAGGCACTCAGATAAGTACAGAAGAAAACGAATTTAGAGCTATCAAGGAGGAGGTTTCTGCGCAGGATAGTATTTCCAGAAATGATCTTTTAGCACTTTATTACCAATCACTCGCAGCTGAAAATCAACTTAAAATTGCTCAGAGTAGATACTATCCGACTCTATCAGTTGTTGGAGGGTACATCGCTTTGGATATTCACAATGCTTTAACTGTCACAAACGCAATGAATATCGGAGTGGCATTCTCCTACAACCTAGCTGATATATTCAAAACCAAAAGTGATATCAGAGTAGCCCAAAGTAAAGCTTCTGAAGTGCAGCATACCTACGATTTGGTATCAGATCAAATCAATGTGCAGGTAGAAAATGCCGAACAGGAATATAAGCTCGCATTAAAAAAATATCAGGTTTATATCAAATCTCAAGAGCAGGCTGAGGAGAATTATCGCATTGTAAAGGACAAATATAATAATGGTCTCCAAGACACCAACGATCTGCTGGAAGCCGATGTGGAGCAGCTGCAGGCAAAAATAAATCTGGCCTTTTCAAAAGCAGATATTTCTCAGAAATACTATGAAATGCTCACTGCAAAAGGCACCCTCACTGACAACATCACCACCAATTAATTATCCATATCATGGAACCGAAGAAAAAAAGTAACACTACAGTAATTCTAATTATCGGCGTATTGGTAGCTATAGGCTTGATATGGGGCGGTTTTAAATTTGTTAAATCTCTCTCACACGAAACCACTGATGATGCACAGATTCAAGCAAACATGAATCCGATCATACCTCATATTAACGGATATGTGGAGAAGGTTTTTGTGACAGACAATCAAACGGTCAAAAAAGGAGATACACTTTTCACCATTGATCAAAGAGATTACTTGGTAAAAATAGAGCAAGCTAAAGCCAATCTTTCGGCAGCAGAAAGTCAGGTGGTGGTAGCTCAGGCGAGCATTGGTTCATATAAGGCAAATGTCGGAGTTTCCACTGCTCAGGTGAATTCCGCAGTTGGAAATACCGAAACAGCGAAAATAAGATTGGGAAGAGCTACAAAAGATTTTGAGCGATACAAAAATCTTTACGAAAGTCACTCCATCACTGCCCAGCAGTTTGAACAAGCAGAAGCAGCAAAACAAGAGGCTCAGCAGCAAGTACAAATATTGAAATCACAGCAAAACGCAGTTTCGAGTCAAAAAACGGCAGCGATATCTCAGACTGACATTTCGCAGAAGCAGGTAAGTGTAGCCGAAGCAAACGTGAAAACAGCTGAGGCGATGCTCGATGCAGCCAACTTAAATCTTGAATACAGTGTGGTGACCGCATCCATTGACGGCCAATTATCAAGTATATCCATTCAGCCGGGTCAGCTAGTGTCTCAAGGTCAATCCTTGTTTTACATCGTAGACACCCAGTCCAAATGGGTGGTGGCCAACTTCAAAGAAACTCAGTTGGAAAAAATACAAATTGGACAAAAAGTAACGCTTGAGGTAGATGCTTATCCAGGAGTAGAATTTGAAGGTGAAGTCAGTGCATTTTCACCGGCAACTGGAGCAAGATTCTCTTTGCTACCCCCTGATAATGCCACTGGAAACTTTGTCAAAACTGTACAGCGACTTCCAATTAAGATCGATTTTGTCACATCAACTGATGCCGAAAAGCTCAGTAAACTTCGCTCAGGCATGAACGTCGAAGTGGATATCCATCTCAACTAAGAATCATAGCAGCTATATATTCTAAGGGCTAGTCAAATAGTCAAGAAAACAACCTATGCAACAAGACGAAAATGATTTGGTAGAGTATGGCTTCCGGAGAGTTATCATCACGATCACTGCGGTACTATGTGCACTGCTGGAGATCGTCGATACTACCATAGTCAACGTGGCGCTCAGTGACATGAAGGGAAGTTTGGGTGCGACATTGACAGACGTGGCCTGGGTAATTACCGCCTATGCCATCGCCAATGTGATCGTGATTCCTATGACTAGCTGGCTATCCAAGCAATTTGGCAGAAGAAATTATTTTGCAACATCCATCATCATATTTACCGTAGCCTCATTCCTTTGCGGCAACGCCACCAATCTTTGGGAGTTGATCGCTTTCCGATTTATACAAGGATTAGGTGGAGGAGCACTTTTGGTTACTGCGCAGACAATCATCACAGAGAGCTACCCGACAGCAAAAAGAGGAATGGCTCAGGCGATTTATGGGATGGGGGTTATTGTAGGACCAACGTTAGGTCCTCCATTGGGAGGTTATATAGTGGATCATTTCTCTTGGCCCTATATTTTTTATATCAACATACCTATTGGAATCCTCGCAACGGCATTAACCATCATTTTTGTGAGAAGTCCAAAATATGGGGAAAAGCTGAAAGCGAATCAAGTCGATTGGTGGGGAATTGCATTGTTGGCCACTTTCATCGGCTCACTTCAATTTGTGCTAGAGCATGGCCAGCAAGATGACTGGTTTGAGAATCCTACAATTGTGATCTTGAGTATCACTACCGTATTGGGTCTAGCATTATTTCTATGGAGGGAGATGACTTATAAATATCCTATCGTGAATTTGAGGGTGCTGAAAGATACCAATTTGCGAGTTGGTACCATCATGACATTTATCTTAGGATTTGGGGTATATGGATCGACATTTATTATCCCAATCTATACCCAATCCATATTGGGATGGACAGCTACGGATGCTGGACTTTTGCTCATTCCCAGCTCCATTACTACAGGCCTGATGATGCCGGTGATCGGTAAGCTGCTGGAAAAAGGAGTCTCCCAAAAGTACATGGTTGCGCTAGGCTTTATCATTTTCTTCGTGTACAGCTTTTGGATGAGTTTGATACTCACTCCAGATACAGCATCCGAACACATGTTTTGGCCTTTGGTGATGAGAGGAATTGGCTTGGGACTATTGTTTGTGCCGATTACGACCTTGTCACTCTCCACTCTGAGTGGAAAAGATATCGGTGATGGAGCCGCTTTTACCGGGATGATGCGTCAGCTGGGTGGATCGTTTGGAATTGCGATCATCACTACGATGATAGCCAGATGGACTCAGCAACATCGCGTGGATTTGATTCCAAATATCACGTCTACAAACACTCAAGTTCAAGATAGAATTCAAGGCATGCAGCAACTATTTATGTCCAAAGGATTCTCTGCCAACAATGCATTGGACAAAGCCTACCAAGCAATGGAAGGGATGGTAATGAAGCAGGCCACCGTTCTGACTTATATGGATGTCTTTCTGTATATGGGAATACTCTTTTTGATCTGTGTGCCTTTTGTACTATTGATCAAAAAGGGCGCTGGAAAAGTTGATACTTCAGCTTTGCATTGAGCCTAAGACTACGCAAAGTGCGGTCTAAAATAGTAAGCGATTCAGATTTACCTTATTGTTTTATATGAGTATACGCAATAGTGCCAGTAGCCTTGTTTTATATGATTTAACAGCCGGAAGACGGATGAACGAAGCGGCGTAATTTATTGAGTTTACCCAATTCTAAGATGTTTTCGCCTATCTACTAGCAGAAAAGCGGATATACATATTGTTTTGTAGAGTAGGTAAGGGGAATTTCACCCCAAACCTCTCACAGCACCGTGCGTGATAGTCTCCCATCACACGGCGCTTCCAAAGTCAGGTCTCCTGTTCTTTACAGGATGTTCCTTTGTTTCATAATAATCA
>Ga0307486_1001196_pt1 | contig 20621 bp, 20 predicted proteins | sample CBIW02metaG_FD_203663 | JGI IMG/M metagenome (GOLD analysis project Ga0307486, IMG submission 203663) | Sea-ice brine microbial communities from Beaufort Sea near Barrow, Alaska, United States - CBIW 0.2 | ecosystem: Environmental > Aquatic > Marine > Coastal | place: USA: Alaska | collected...
TTTGAACGCTGTTGAAGTTATTGTTAATGCCCGCCAAAGCACCACGGTAATCGCACCGAAACGAAGCCTAATCGTCGCATTGGCCGTAGTTCTGGGCCTTATGCTGGGCATTTTTGCCGCGTTTATGTCCGAGTTTGGTGCGAGTGTGAAAAAACAGTTGGCGGTTACTAAAGGCCGGTGAAGTTTGCTTAAATAGTCGTAGCCTAGGCAATAGTTTTGGTTGTCTTTAAAAACAGTGGTACCAAGAAATCATGAAACTTCTGATCACCGGCGGTGCCGGTTTTATCGGTTCAGCCGTTATTCGCCATGTTATCCAGAATACGAATCACGATGTTGTTAACCTGGATAAGCTCACCTATGCAGGCAATCTGGAAAGCCTGGCGGACGTGAGCAGCAGCGGGCGTTACTGTTTTGAGCAGATTGATATTTGTGACCGCGTGGCTGTTGACAGAGTCCTGATTCAGCATCGGCCAGACGCTATCATGCATTTGGCCGCCGAAAGTCATGTAGACCGTTCTATTGACGGCCCCGCCGATTTCATTGAAACCAATATTGTTGGTACTTACACGCTGCTTGAAGCAACGCGCAGTTATTGGAACTCGTTGGCGGCTGAGCAGAAAGCCAGTTTTCGCTTTCATCACATCAGCACCGATGAGGTGTATGGCGACCTGGAAGGCACTACAGACCTGTTCACAGAAGCCACACCTTACGCTCCCAGTAGCCCTTACTCAGCCAGCAAAGCCAGTTCAGATCACCTGGTAAGGGCCTGGCATAGAACCTACAGCCTGCCTGTTGTGATCACCAACTGCTCCAACAATTACGGCCCGTATCACTTCCCGGAAAAGCTGATTCCCTTGATGATTCTGAATGCTTTAGAGGGCAAGCCCCTGCCGGTTTACGGTAAAGGCGAACAGGTTCGGGATTGGTTATATGTTGAAGATCACGCACGTGCGCTGTTTAAAGTAGTCACTGAAGGTAAAGTAGGGGAAACCTACAACATCGGTGGCCACAACGAGAAACAGAACATTGAAGTGGTGCACACGATCTGTAATCTGCTCGAAGAGCTAGCCCCAGAAAAACCAATGAACGTTCTGCAGTACTCTGATTTGATTACCTACGTAACAGATCGCCCCGGCCATGATCTTCGCTATGCCATAGATGCTAGCAAAATCCAGAAAGAATTGGGCTGGGTACCAGAAGAAACCTTTGAAACGGGCATTCGCAAAACCCTACAGTGGTACCTCGACAACCTCGACTGGTGCCAGCGAGTTCAAGACGGTAGCTATCAGCGCGAACGTCTAGGGGGAGGGGAATGAACATCTTACTCCTAGGAAAAACCGGCCAAGTAGGCTTCGAACTACATAGAACCCTATCCGTCCTCGGCACCATCACAGCCCCAAGAAGAGAAGATATTGACTTGATGAACGAACAGGCCGTAGCCAGTTACCTGGATCAGCAACGGCCAAACCTGATCGTAAACGCCGCCGCCTGGACAGCCGTAGACGCTGCAGAAGACCATCAAGTAGAAGCAGAGCGCTTAAACACCGGCCTGCCCAAGCAGCTAGCCGAATATGCAACCACTAATAACGGCCGACTAGTGCACTACAGCAGCGATTATGTTTACCCAGGCAATGGCAAAAACCTGTGGCAGGAAACCAGTCCCACCAGCCCCCTAAGCCACTATGGCAAAACTAAACTCCAGGGCGACCAGGCCATCGAACAAAGCGGCGCGGACTACCTCATCTTCCGTACCAGTTGGGTATACAGCGCCCGCGGCAACAACTTCATGAAAACCATGCTGCGCCTGGCCCAGAGCAAAACCGAACTCAACATCGTGGCAGACCAGATCGGCGCCCCCACATCTGCGAGGCTGATCGCTCAGGTAACCACCTTAGCGATACACGGCCAGTTGGCTAAAGGTCTTTACCATCTAGCCCCAAATGGAGAAACCAGCTGGTACAGCTTCGCCAAAGAAATTTTCCGAATAGCAGGTTACAACAAAAAAGCAAACCCCATCCTCACCAGCGATTATCCAACCCCAGCCCAAAGACCGCTGAATTCAAGAATGGGCGTAACCAAACTAGAACAAGCCCTCAAGATCCAGCTGCCAGCGTGGCAAAGCCAGCTAGAGCTGGCACTGAGCGAATACCTGGAGCAGTAAATGAAAGGCATTATCCTCGCCGGAGGCTCCGGCAGCCGCTTATACCCAATCACAAGGGGCATTTCCAAACAGCTTCTCCCGGTGTACGACAAACCCATGATTTACTACCCGCTGTCGGTCCTTATGCTGGCGGGTATTCGGGACGTTCTCGTCATTACCACGCCAGAAGACCAAGATGGCTTTAAGCGCCTACTCAGTGATGGTGCCCAATGGGGTATTAACCTGACGTACGCCGCTCAGCCAAGCCCAGACGGCCTGGCCCAAGCCTTTATCATCGGGGAAGATTTCATCGGCCAGGATAGTGTTTGCCTAGTGCTCGGCGACAACATCTACTACGGCCAAGGCCTGAGCAATATGCTGCAAACCGCTGCAGCCAGAGGAAAAGGCGCTACGGTATTCTGCTATCAGGTAACCGACCCCGAGCGATTCGGCGTAGTAGAGTTCGACGATAACCACCGGGCCATCTCCATTGAAGAAAAGCCGGCCAACCCGAAATCCGACTACGCTGTAACCGGCCTCTACTTCTACGACAACGACGTAGTCAACATCGCCAAACAGGTAAAACCGTCAGAACGGGGCGAACTAGAAATCACCAGCGTGAACCAGGCCTACCTGGAACGGGGCGACCTTAATGTAGAATTACTGGGGAGGGGCTTTGCCTGGCTGGATACAGGGACTTTTGACTCCCTGCATGAAGCCTCAGGCTTCATCGAAACTCTGGAAAAGCGCCAAGGCCTGAAAATTGCCTGCCTAGAAGAAGTGGCGTACCGAATGGGGTTCATCGGGGAAGAAGAATTGCTGGCCGAAGCGGAAAATCTCAAAAAGAACAGCTACGGCGCCTATCTGAAGAAACTGGTCAAAACTGCCAAGTAAGCGAACCCTATGAAAATTATTGAAACCAGAATTCCAGACGTAAAGCTCATCGAACCCAAAGTGTTCGGAGACGAACGTGGTTCCTTCATGGAAACTTGGAACGAAAAAGCCTTCCACGAGGCCGGTATCAACGCCACCTTCGTGCAGGACAACCACAGCCGCTCCGTCAAAAACACTCTTCGCGGCCTGCACTACCAGATCAAGCAGCCCCAAGGCAAGCTGGTGCGAGTAACCCGCGGTGAAGTGTTCGACGTAGCTGTAGACTTGCGAACCTACTCGCTCACCTTTGGCCAGTGGGTAGGTGAATACCTCTCGGCAGAAAACAACCGCATGTTGTGGGTGCCACCAGGGTTTGCCCACGGCTTTTTGGTAACAACCGAAACGGCAGACTTTCAGTACAAATGCACGAATTTCTATGCTCCTGAGCACGAGCGCGCCATCCACTGGGCAGATGAATCACTAATGATCACTTGGCCATTAGAGTCTGGCGGAGAGCCGTTGGTTTCCGATAAGGATGGGGCTGGTGCGCTATTTTCAGCGGCGGAGTGTTACTGATTGTTTATGGGGAGCTTCCAGCGATTGTTTCCGCTTTGGATGAAGAGTAAGTTCCTTCGCAATATAGCGACATTGGTGTCTGGAACCGCTACTGCACAAGTTGCTGGTTTGCTCTTTATTCCATGGATAACTCGACTCTATGGGCCGGAAGCTTTTGGTGGGCTTGGATACTTCTCTTCTATACTTAGCTTTATGACTCCCTTAGCCGCGTTATGTTATCCCTTGGCTTTGGTTTTGCCCAAACGCCTGATAGAGGCTCGACTGCTTTTTGATCTATCTTTAAAAATTGCTGTCACTGCCAGCCTTTTGACAGCTGTTCTATTCGTCATCATTGAATACGTTGATAGCGAGCTGATCCCTTTTTCGGGCTCCTATATCTTTGTCCCCTTTGGTGTTTTTTTGTCATTTGGGGTGTTGGCATATACTCAGTGGGCTATTAGATGCGGGCGCTACCGACTTATTGCCAGGGTCACCATTTTAGCGGCTCTCGCAGGTGGTTTAGCAAAGGTTGCACTTGGATATTTTTACCCAAGTGCAATATCGCTGATATTGGTGACGACCGTCGTGCTCTTGTGTAACATTATTGTGCTTTCGAAGAACCTCGGCGTATTGGTTAAGTCTACTGAGGTTCTGTCAGTCAGAACTAGGCATTGGGCCATTGCGAGGAAGTACCTACGATTTCCAGTTTTTCGGACGCCTCATTCGCTTATGGCGATCGTAAGCCAGATAGCACCTATCTTTTTGCTGACGTCATTCTATGGTGCAAAGTATGCTGGGTACTTCGTGCTAACAAGAACCGTATTGTCAGCACCAGTAACGCTGATCGGAAAAGCTGTATATGACGCTTCCTACCCAAAAATTGCTCAGCACTATAACGAAGGGCAAGAAAACTTCGATTTTATCCTTAAACTGACTACCTGCTTGGCTGCAATCTCAATTGTTCCGCTTGTTATTGTATTTTTGGCTGGAGGTTATATTTTCTCCTTCTTATTCGGAACCGAATGGGAAAGAGCCGGCGACTATGCTGCGTGGATGGCTTTGTGGTTTGCCTTTAATTTTAGTAATAAGGCAATAGCTGCAGCAGTTTCAGTTTATAGTATGGATGGTTTTTTGTTTCGCAATGGCATTTTTAATATGGTTTTAAGCCTATTAGGATTCTTTGTCGGCGTTACCTATTATTCATCAGATATAGTTTCAGTAGCATTATTTTCCTTGTTCGGTATTTTTTGCCAGTGTCTGCTCATTGCAAGGGTGCTCCAGGCCGTCAAAAAGTCTGATTTTATAAGATTGCATAGTACAGGGCTTTAAAAAATGAAGCGAGTAATAATTCTTGGCGCATTTGATCGTTACAACTATGGTGACAATCTAATGCCAATCCTTTTTGAACTTTTCCTAAACGAGTTTTTTCCAGAATTTTTTGATAGGTATCAGCTTGTATTTTCCGCTTTAACTAATTCTGATCTTTCAAAATACAAAGCTAAAAAAACGGTTGCGATTTCGGACGTTTTTGAGGGGCCCCTAGATGATGTTGAAGCGATCATAAGCATTGGGGGCGAAGTGCTGTGCTCATCTTCAAGTACCCTGTTTCTGCATATGAATAATTCCGAGAAGTTAATAAATCGAGTAAGATTTCTCAAGAAAAATAGGTTATCGTTTCTAGCTGACGTAATTTGCAGGAATTTTTACAAGTTACCTTGGGAATATCCCTATGTGCCTAAGCGGATAAGTGGTGCTATAAAAGTCGGCTTTAACACGGTGGGTGGTGGAGTTTCCCGACGAAGACCCGGGATATATCTTCATTCAGTTAAGTCCAGACTCTCTGGAGCAGACTATCTTTCGGTAAGGGACTCAAGAACTGAGAGTTCGCTAAGTAAATTTTGCACTCCTGAAGTATTCCCGGATTCTGCAATTATAATGGCTCATTTCGCTGGAGAACAGTTTCTTGAAAAAGAGAGCAGTTCAAAGGTGAATGATCTCCGTAAGGAAGGGTACATTTGTTTTCAAGCTGCCCCCAAGAAAGTTGGTGCATCTGCTCGAGAGTGTGTGGAAGTTTTGAAAGAGTTAGAAAAGAACTATGGGTTAACAGTCAAACTGTGCCCAATTGGTTATGCTAACGGACATGACGATATTGAGTTTTTACAGGAAGTTCAAGAGATTTCTGGCGGAGAATTTGATTTAATTGATGATTTGAATGTCTGGGAAATTATGTCTGTTATTCGTAACTCTACGGTATTTGTTGGTACTAGCTTACATGGTGTTATCACTGCGTTGTCATTTTCAGTACCTTACATTGGATTGAATCGAGCAGTAGCGAAACTGGACGGGTTTCTCGCCGACTGGGGTGTTGGGGCTTCAAAAAGATGCTATTCCGTTACGGAGTTGCCGGATATTTTTGAGGCGATCATGAATACAGATAGGGTTGAGTTTCAAGACCATTCCAGACGATTGCTAGAGCTCGGTTTGACCAACAATTATAGACTTGTTCAGGCTTTGGGGTTGGATAAGCAAGGGGAGAGAAACTGACTGTGAAAATCTCCATAGCCATGGCCACCTACAATGGCGCCCAATACATCCAAGAACAACTCCAAAGCTTTGTAGGCCAGACCCGGAAGCCGGATGAACTGATCATCACAGACGACTGTTCCACCGACCAAACCGAAGCCATCGTCCGGGAGTTCGCCAAAACTGCGCCCTTTACCGTCAGGTTCAACCGTAACGAAAAGAACCAGGGCTACTGCGGTAACTTCAACGCAGCGCTAATGAAGACTACCGGTGATTTGGTCTTTCTCAGTGATCAAGATGATGTGTGGTTTCCTAAGAAAATTGAGCACATGATTGGGGTGAGCGAGCGCAATCCGCAAGCGTTGGTGTTGATGAACGATGCTGCTCTGACAGATAGAGGCTTGAACGAGGTTGGACTTACAAAAGTAGGTCAGATCAAGTCCGCTGGATATGATTTGGACAGTTTTGTGATGGGATGTTGTTGCGTGGTGCGCAGAGAATTATTGAGTTTATGTATGCCTATTCCATCTGGATTCAAAGGACATGATAATTGGCTGATTTGGTTTGCTGATGGGCTTAATGCAAAAGTCGTGGATACTAATGTGCTGCAATATTATCGCAGGCATGAATCAAACGAATCGAGAAATATCGCCAACAGAACAGAGAAAGTTACACGAATTAATGCTGTCTTGCACTCTTTCGGTAAGTTGTTTTGTCGGCCAAATGTGGATCCAGTCTGTAATCAATTAGAGCAACTTCGAATGTTTGAAGCAGCTGTGTCTGGTCTTTTTGCTAAAGAAAATGAGGCCTATAAGACTCAGTTAGTTTTCTTAGAAGCTAGGATTAAGAAAAGAATCATAGTCATGGAGGCCCGTTGTTCGGCTCGGGATAAAGCCTTTTTTTCTAGAATTATGCTAGTGACAAATTTATTGATAATGAGGCGATACAATGGTGATAGATTCTTTAGAGATTTTGTGAGAGATATTTTTATTAGGTAAGTGTTAAGTATTTGATTCCCATATTTTTGGAACTATAAAGTTTGTGAAGAAATTTGCTTTAGTTTTTACGTCACTGTCGCTCCTGTTTGTGAGTGCTGGGAAGTTTGTATTTGCTTTTCTCGTTGTTTCCCGAATTTTTGTTTTGATCGCGTCTAAAAGAATTGCAGTTTGGGAGGCGTGGTTTCTTAGCTACTTTCTGATGATTTTAGGTATTTTTATTTTATGGGCATGCTTGGGACTTGTTAATGAAAATGATTGGCGCCATATTTTAAGAAATAATTTTTTATCGTTGTTTTTCTTTTTGGGATCTTTGACCCTCTTCTGGGGTGTGCGTAGCATCAATGATCTTGTTGGTCGGATGGTTGTTCTAGTTAGAGTGCTGTTTTATGGATTGGTGAGTTTCATTTTGCTTTATATGATGAGTTTATTTGGGGCGGGCGTTCATGAGATGTTTTCTGATTCTTTTTTTGGGATGCTGGGATATAATTTCGCATTTTCAGGGCCGTTGATTGAATTTTCGGGTATACAGTTCAAAAAAGTATTTAGTGGTATATCTGTGGTTTATATTTATTTGTCTCCTTTTTGTTTGCTTGTGCTAAGAAATTGGAGTTTTTTAATCATCACCATGATTTTAGCATTGCTAATGTCTTCTTTTATGTTCTACTTGGTTTTTGTTTTATATATTTTGATGTTTTTTGTAATCAAAATTCGATATTTTTTTGACTATGCTTTGGTTTTTTTTGTTTTTTCTGCGATAGTTTTCTCAGGGTTTGTTTATGGTCCATTGAAAGACATGCCGGTTACACACAAGGTTTTAGAGCTAGTTGGTAGTGATTATCAGTATTCTGCTCAGTCATCGCAGTTACCAAGCACAGTTGGTGTTAGAGTTATTCAGTTTAACGCGTTGCTAAAAGAATTCTCGAGCTCGCCAATTCTAGGGAAAGGACTAGGGTATGAGTCTCCAATTTATAATGATATAAGGTCAAAATGGAAGCCGTTAAAAGAGTTTAACAAGTCAATGTATGAGCTTCAGTTCATGGATGTGCTGATGAAGTTTGGTGGCATCGGTTCAGTTTTGATTCTTATTTTTTATTTATTTTTTCCTTTGATTATTGGATTTAAGTGGATTTTTTATTCTAATATTGTTTTGTCTTTCTTTGTTGGGCATATCGGATTGTTTTTTTATTCATTGAATAATGGAAACTATTTTTATTCTTATGCGACAATGTTTTGTTGGGGGTTGACCGTTTATTTTATGCTTTTTTATAGGGCGAAATTTAACAAGTGTTTCCTTAGGTGAATTGTTTAGTTAATTTTTGTATTTCAGAAAAGGTAGAGTGAATTTTGGCAAAAGGTAAGTTGGAGGCGCTAGTTTTTAGTGGGTTGTATCTCCCGGGGTTCAAAGGGGGCGGTCCCATAAAAACCATCAAAAACTTGTTCGAGCAGGCAGGCGATGAAATAACTTTCAAACTTATTACCAGCGATAGAGATCTGGGTGATATTTCTCCGTACACATCTGTAGAGTGCGGTACTTGGAATCAAATAGGCAAAGCTTTTGTCTTATACGCGCAACCTGGCAAAACCGGCTATGCCCAGGTAGTCCAAGAGTTGCGTGCCAAGGACTATGATCTCGTTTATTTGAATAGTTTTTTCTCCCCCCGCTTTTCCTTTTTTCCACTGATATTGGCGAAGGTGCTTCGGAAAAAGGTAGTAATTGCTCCCCGGGGTGAGTTCTCAGAAGGAGCGCTTGCACTGAAATTCCTAAAGAAACGCTTGTTTATAACGGCATATAGACTGCTCGGCCTTCATAGACATACTGTTTTTCAAGTGTCCAGCGAGTTTGAAGCGGAAGATGTACGCCGGGCATTGGGCAGTAGGGTTGATACCCGTATTGCTGAGAACATAGGTGCCCAAGAGTTTGCAGAACAGCTGCAGCGTCGTACCTCGGGCCCGTTAAAGGCTGTTTTTGTTTCTCGCATCTCACCAAAAAAAAACCTGCTAGCGGCCCTTGAGATGTTGCAGAAGGTTCAGCAACCTCTCAGTTACGAGATTTACGGGCCTATCGAAGACCGGGATTATTGGCATGAGTGTGAGAAGGCTATTGCGGCCTTGCCGCCACACATTCAGGTTCATCATAGAGGCACATTACATCCCGATGAAGTGGTTAAAACGCTTAAGAACTATGATGTGTTTTTCTTCCCGACCAAAGGCGAAAATTACGGGCATGTAATCGCTGAGGCACTTTGTGCGGGCTTGCCAATCCTGATTGCAAACACCACGCCCTGGCGAAACCTTCAAAATCTCGGTATCGGCTGGGATCTTTCTTTAAACGACCCTGATGCTTTCAGTGCCGCGCTTGACCATCTCGCTATCATGCCAGCCGAAAAGCACTTTAACATTCGGCAGAATGTACTTGCCTGGGCCAAAAATAAATTCACCCAGCGCGATGCCATCGAAGCCAATATAGCTTTGTTCAAATACGCCTACGACAAGAAGTAAGGACCAGTCCACATGCCCTTTAAGAAGAAGATCCTGTTGATAACCGGCGGCACCGGCTCCTTCGGCAACGCCGTCCTAAACCGCTTTCTGGACACCGACATCGAAGAAATCCGAATCTTCAGCCGGGATGAAAAAAAACAGGATGACATGCGGAAGCAATACGCCAATCCGAAACTCAAGTTCTACATTGGAGATGTGCGCGATTATCAAAGTATTTTGAACGCTACCCGTGGTGTGGATTTCATTTTTCACGCCGCAGCACTCAAACAGGTACCTTCCTGCGAATTTCACCCTATGGAGGCGGTTAAAACCAACATTCTCGGTACTGAGAATGTGTTGGAGGCCGCTATTCAAAATGAAGTGAAACGTGTTCTTTGCCTGAGCACAGACAAGGCTGTTTATCCCATTAATGCCATGGGTATTTCCAAGGCTATGATGGAAAAGGTGATGGTGGCCAAGTCCCGTAATGTGGATCCGGACAAAACCGTGATCTGCGGTACCCGTTACGGCAACGTGATGGCGTCTCGTGGTTCGGTCATTCCCCTGTTTGTGGATCAGATTCGTGCCGGCCAGGCCTTAACGATTACCGATCCGAATATGACCCGCTTCATGATGACCCTGGCGGATGCGGTGGACTTGGTGCTTTATGCCTTTGAGCACGGCTCCAACGGTGACCTGTTTGTACAAAAAGCCCCTGCGGCGACAATCGAAACTCTGGCGCGGGCGCTGACCGATTTGATGGGAAAGCCGAATCATCCTATTAACGTGATTGGCACCCGTCATGGCGAAAAGCTGTTCGAAGCGCTTTTGAGTCGTGAGGAAATGGCCTGCGCGCAAGATCTGGGCGGCTATTACCAGGTGCCACCCGACCTGCGGGATTTGAACTACGGCAAATTTGTGGAGCAGGGTGAGGAGAAAATTTCTCACACTGTAGATTATAACTCTCACAACACCGAACGCCTGGATGTAGCCGGTATGCAAACCCTGCTGCGTAAGCTGGATTTCATTCGTGCCCTGGAACGGGGTGAATACCTCAACACGGAGGAGTGAGCCATGCGTGTTCTGGTAACGGGCGCTAACGGTTTTATCGGCAAGAATCTGCAAATGCATTTGCGTGAGCTGGGTGGCATAGAGATTGTGTCGTTCATCCGAGAACACACAGAATCGGATTTATCCGGCCTTCTGGAAGGTGTGGACTTGGTGTTTCACCTGGCGGGTATCAATCGCCCGGAAGACCCTTCGGAATTCGTGACCGGCAATGCCGGGCTTACACAGGCGCTGTGTGACGCGATAAAAGAAAGCGGATGCAAAATCCCTGTGGTTTATACCTCCTCCATTCAGGTAGATCTGGATAACGACTACGGCACCAGCAAACGTGCCGCGGAAGACGCACTGCTGGAATTGCACCAATCCACAGATTGTCCGGTTTACATCTACCGCTTGTCCAACGTATTCGGTAAATGGGCGCGGCCCAATTACAACTCGGCGGTGGCTACCTTCTGCCACAACATCGCCCGGGGGTTGCCGGTACAGATTAATGACCCGGACGCGGTGATCCAGCTGGTTTACATTGACGATGTGGTCGCCAGCTTTGTCGGCTTGCTGGGCGGCGTGGAACAGCCCACACCCTTCGCCGAGGTAGAACCGATTTATCAAATTACCGTGGGTGAGCTGTCGGCGCAGTTACAACGCTTCAAAGCGACCCGGGATAACCTGATTACTGAGCCGGTTGGCACCGGATTGACCCGGGCCTTATATTCTACGTATGTGAGCTACCTACCACCGGAAAGCTTTACCTACACCGTTCCCCAACATGGGGATGAACGCGGTGTGTTTGTGGAGATGATGAAAACCCCGGATGCGGGCCAGTTCTCCTTTTTTACCGCCCACCCCGGCATTACCCGTGGGGGCCATTACCATCATTCCAAGACTGAAAAGTTCCTGGTGATCAAAGGTGAGGCCTGTTTCCGTTTCCGCCACATGCTAACCGGCGAGTTCTACGAACTGCACACCTCCGGCAACAAATCGGAGATTGTGGAAACCGTTCCAGGCTGGACCCACGACATTACCAATGTAGGTGACAGCGAGCTGGTGTGCATGCTTTGGGCCAACGAGATTTTTGATCGCGAGCGGCCGGATACTTTTGCCTGCCCAATAGGAACAGCAGAGTAACTTTATGAACAAATTGAAAGTAATGACCGTGGTTGGCACCCGGCCGGAGATTATTCGTCTGTCGCGAGTAATTCCCAAATTGGATGAGCATTGCGAGCATATTTTGGTACATACCGGCCAGAACTACGATTTTGAGCTGAATGAAATCTTTTTTCAGGACTTGGGTATTCGCAAGCCTGACTATTTTTTGAGTGCGGCCGGTACTAGCGGTGCTGAGACCATCGGCAACGTGATTATTGCGGTGGATAAAATTCTGGCTGAAGTGCAGCCAGAAGCGTTGCTGGTGCTGGGAGATACCAACAGCTGCATGGCGGTTATCTCCGCGAAGCGCCGCAAGATTCCGACCTTCCACATGGAAGCTGGCAATCGCTGTTTTGATATGCGGGTACCGGAAGAGATTAACCGCCGCATTGTGGATCACACCGCTGATATCAATCTCACCTACAGCACGATTGCGCGGGATTACTTGCTACGCGAAGGCCTGCCACCAGATCGGGTAATCAAAACTGGTAGTCCAATGTTTGAAGTACTAAACCACTTCCGCGAGGGCATTGACAATTCCGATGTTCTGGAACGCCTAGGCCTAACGGAAGGGAAGTTCTTTGTGGTTAGTGCCCACCGGGAAGAGAATGTGGATTCTGCCAAGAACTTCCAGGCCCTGGTTAGCACGCTGAACGCCGTGGCAGAGCAGTACGGTTACCCGGTAATTGTCTCCACCCATCCCAGAACCCAGAAGCGAGTAGATGCCATCGGTGTGCAGTTCCATGAGAACGTGCGCCTGCTGAAGCCGCTGGGCTTCAAGGATTACAATAAGCTGCAGTTGAGCGCTAAAGCCGTGTTGTCTGACAGCGGCACTATCAACGAAGAAGCCTCGATTCTCAACTTCCCGGCGCTGAACATTCGTGAAGCACACGAACGACCCGAAGGCATGGAAGAGGCAGCGGTTATGATGGTGGGCCTGAGCAAAGAGCGAGTGCTGCAGGGCCTGGCTATTCTGGAAACCCAGGGTCGTGGCTATGAGCGCACCCTTCGCTTGGTGGCAGATTACAGCATGCCGAATGTAGCGGATAAGGTTGTGCGTATTATTCATAGTTATCGTGATTATGTAATGCAGACGGTTTGGAAGCAGTACTAAGGAAGTAGCGTCAACATGGGACCTAAAAAAACGGATCTTGCGATTGTGAATCGCAGTTTCTGGCCTAAAAGCCAAGTGATTGGCGAAGGTCTGCTGCAGTTTGCCGAGTTGGCCGCGAAACAACATTCGGTATGTGTAATCACTCAGGAAGAGGGTGATTTGGGGGAGCTTCTGGCCAGCAAAGGCAGAGGGCAGGGGGTACAAGTTCGCGCCTGCAAAGCCTACACCACATCTGCCAGTGGGTTGATCAAGCGTATGGCAGAAGCGGTGTTCTTCATGCTGTGGACGTTCATCAGTCTTGTGCGGGCAAAGCCTGCCAATGTGTACGTCTCCACCAATCCCCCTGTGGTGGTGCCCTTCATTGTGGCGGTGTATTGTCGGTTGTTCAACGCCAATTATGTTTACCACTTGCAGGATATTCACCCGGAGGCCGCCAACATTGTGGTGCCGTTGAACGGTTTGGTGTTGCGAATGCTTAAATGCATTGACAACTACACCCTGCGCCACGCCAAGGTCATCATCACCCTCTCTGAGGATATGAAGGCGTATATCCAGCAGCGCAGCGATACCCGTAGTCCTATTTATTTATTGGACAGTCCCTCGTTCGAAGTTACTCCAGTGCCCATGGCGCAACGCACCAAAGATATCGTGTTTTGTGGAAATGCTGGCCGCCTTCAGCGGATTCCGCTGTTGATGACGGCAATACGCGAATACCTGCATAAGGGCGGCAACCTGCGATTCATCTTCGCCGGTGGCGGTCTCCACGCTCCGGACGTGCAGGCCCTGGCCGACGCTTACGAACAGGTGGGCTACCTCGGTTTCATCCCCGCAACCGAAGCCGCCGAACTGGTCAACCAGCACCGCTGGGCTTTGCTGCCGATTGATGATGAGGTCACCAAATACGCCTTTCCCAGCAAATCTTCTGGCTATGCGTTATCGGGTGCTGGGGTGTTGGCTGTTTGTGGGGAAGATACCAGTGTGGCGCGTTGGGTGGAGCAACATAACGTGGGGCTGGTTTGCCCGGCTGATCACAATGCCTTGGTGAAGTGTTTTTTTTCACTTGAAGGGCGTGGGGGGGGAAGTTTTATTGTAGAAGATGAGGTTCGGGAGCGGTTGCTGATACCTTATTTTGCGCAGAAACTCCGAGATTATGTGTTTGCTATCGGTTCGTGAGTGCATAGCCAGTGCCTTAGTTCGATGTTAATATATATGTTAAAAAAGTTTTTTCAAGTGGATAATAACGTCAGGGATGAAGTGGTTGGTAGTGCGTTTCGAGTTGTTCACTGCGATGCTGCCAGGGAAAGCTTTGAGGAAGCGCTGAGGCGAGTTGAGGCCAGAAAACAGAAGTCTTTTCGCAGAGGTATGACTCAGCAGATTCAGCGTTTTGCTGATGGGCATCGAATGAGTAGCGAAAACTTCCCCAGGGAAGGTGATCTGCCCAAAAAAGCCAATGGTGAAAGCGCGGGGCATTTTCACGCGCTAAAGCGCATTCCCGTACGGGGCTATTGCTGGCGTTCTGAGCGATTTGAAAACACCTGGTTTATCAGCCATTACGTTTACAAGGATTATCAAAAGCTGAAAGCCAGAGATGCAGAAAGACTGGGAAAAAACTGGATACGAATCGAGGTAAATGGAGATGAGCGCTAAAGACTTGTTTTATGGCGCCGGGCACGAATTCAGCCGCGCAGAAGCGCGTGCCTATGCCAGGGAAGATTTAATTTATAACGTGACCGAAGACTTGCTGGTGCAGATGGAAGAGCTTGACGTAACCAAGCAAGAGCTGGCGCGTAGGCTGGGTAAGTCACGATCCTATGTTACCCAGCTGCTCAGCGGTGCCCGGAATATGACGCTGGGGTCTTTGGCTGATATCTGTTTTGCGTTGGGTATTGCGCCGCAGCTTGGTTTCGGCGCGAAGCCGCTCTATAAACAGGAAGTAGAGCTTGAGCGCGCCAATGAGCCGGTTTGGGAGCCAAGCGGTAATGGTCTGTTTTACGGAACTGTTCAGGTGCTCGGTGAGAATGTAATTGATATGACAGACCCCAGCCAATGGGAGAAAGTGGCCTGATGTCAGACAATCTTGAGAAGGCACTCAGTGCGCTGCAGTTAATTGAAGTTCGTTTGCGTAATGCCAATGTCCGGTTGGTTGACGAGCTTGAGCCACAGTTCCTTAAGAGCCGTGCGCTGGAAGTTCAGGGCTTGCGAGGTGTTGGCAAGATTAAAGAAATCGCCCTTAAGGAAGGTGAGGAAGACTGGTGGGAATATAACTTCTTCTACGCAGCCGGTGCGCGCCTGGTAGAGAAAGAAAAAGGTGATGATCCATTGGTTGAGGTTCAGGCCACCTTTAATGCGGTGTACCGCTCACGTGAACAACTCAGCCAGGATTCGGTCAAAGAGTTCTCAGAACAACATGTGGGCTATCACGTTTGGCCATACTGGCGGGAATTTGTACAGTCGAGTTGTACTCGGTTAGGTGTTGCACCGATTCGAATTCCGCTTTACCGCATAGGGTCAGATTTCTGATGTTGAAAAGGTTGTTTGATATTTTCGCTTCAGGCTTTGGGCTTTTATTGCTGGCACCAGTAGTTGCCATAGTCGCGTTGTTGATCCACCGCAAACTCGGATCCCCGGTATTGTTCCGCCAAACCCGCCCTGGCTTACACGGGAAGCCGTTCAAGATGATCAAGTTCCGTACCATGCTGGATGCGGTGGACGCCCAGGGTAATCCGCTACCAGATTCAGAGCGGATGACTTCTTTTGGCCAGTTCCTGCGGGCCAGCAGCCTGGATGAACTGCCGGGGTTGTGGAACGTGCTCAAGGGCGATATGAGCCTGGTAGGCCCCCGCCCGCTGTTGATGGACTACCTGCCGCTGTATTCAAAAGAACAGTACCGTCGTCACGATGTTCGCCCTGGCGTGACCGGCTGGGCCCAGGTTAACGGCCGTAATGCGATTTCGTGGGAGGATAAGTTCAGGCTGGATGTTTGGTATGTCGATAATCGTTCGTTTTGGCTCGACTTGAAAATTCTGTTCCTGACGGTTAAAAAAGTATTGGTTCGAGATGGAATCAGTGGTGAGGGCGAGGTGACTATGTCCCGATTTACCGGAAGTAATCAAAAGGAAGCTGATTGATATGGCTAGAACTCTTGTAGGTATATACGGCGCAAGTGGTTTCGGGCGGGAGGTTTTACCTTTGGTGCGAGAGCAATTAAAGGCGGTGAACGCGGAATTTGTGTTTGTTGATGATGGCGATATTGGCCTTTCGATGAACGGATACAGGATTCTTGGTTATCAGCAGTTTTTGGCTGACGAGGCTTCGGAAAAGCAGGTTGTTTTCGCAATCGCTAACAGTGTGATAAGGGAAAAGCTGGCTCTGAGGTGTGCGGCCGATAATATTCCGGCGCTTACTTTGGTGGCTGAAAATGCGGTGGTATTAGATGAGGTTTCAATCGGCGAAGGTGCGATTCTCTGCCACTTTACGCAGCTTACGTCCAACATTCGAATTGGCAAGTACTTTCACGCAAACATCTACAGCTATGTTGCCCATGATTGTGTGATTGGAGATTATGTAACGTTCGCTCCCGCTGTGCGTTGCAACGGCAACGTTGTTATCGAAGATCATGCCTACATCGGTACTGGCGCAGTTATTAAGCAAGGCTCGCCCGATAAGCCGTTGGTGATTGGTAGAGGTGCCATTGTTGGTATGGGGGCTGTGGTGACCAAGGATGTGCCACCTGGTGTGACAGTGGTTGGTAACCCGGCGAAGGTTTTTGAGCCCCGAAATTAAAATACTCACTCCATTCAAACCCGACACAAAACAGAGTAACCATGCTAAACGGACCTTTCTCCCCCTGGCCCTCCTTCACCGAAGAAGAGGCCCGCGCTGTTTCCGATGTTCTGCTTTCCAATAAGGTCAATTACTGGACCGGCCAGGAATGCCGTGAGTTTGAGCGTGAGTTTGCTGAGTTTGCCGACTCCAAATACGCTATTGCTCTGGCCAACGGCACTCTGGCGCTGGATTTGGCCCTGAAGGGATTGGGCATTGGCCCCGGTGATGAGGTAGTGGTTACGCCGCGCACATTTTTAGCCTCTGTCTCCAGTATTGTAATGGCCGGCGCGGTACCCGTATTTGCAGAGGTAGATGCGGATTCCCAGAATATTACAGCGGAAACCGTGCGAGAGGTGCTCACTGAGCGCACCCGTGCAGTGATTTGTGTGCACTTGGCCGGCTGGCCCTGTGACATGGATCCGATGATGGCCTTGGCTAAAGAGCGCGGATTATTCGTGATTGAGGATTGCGCTCAGGCTCATGGAGCCGAGTATAAGGGGCGCGCTGTGGGTTCTATAGGCGATGTGGGGTGTTGGTCGTTTTGCCAGGACAAGATTATGACCACTGGGGGCGAGGGGGGCATAGTGACTTGCCAAGATCGGGATCTGTGGTCGCGGATGTGGTCGTTTAAGGACCACGGTAAAAGCTGGAACGCCATCTATGAGCGCGAACACGCACCAGGGTTTCGTTGGTTGCATGAAAGCTTTGGCACGAATTGGCGAATGACTGAAATACAGGGTGTTCTGGGCCGCATCCAACTTAAACGAATGGACGATTGGCGCAGTACCCGACAAGCGAATGCGAAAGCAATCTGGAAAACGGCCAGCCGTTTGCCCGGATTGCGCGTTCCCCAAGTTCCGCAGGATCTAGAACACGCGGCTTATAAGTGCTATGTGTTTGTCGAGTCTGGAAAACTGGCGGAAGGCTGGAACCGAGATCGGATTATCAATGCTGTTGTAGAAGCAGGTGTTCCCTGCTTCTCTGGTTCCTGTTCGGAGGTTTATCTCGAAAAAGCGTTCGACAATACCGGTTGGCGTCCCGAAGTGCCTTTATCTGTTGCTCGCGAACTCGGAGAGACCAGCCTGATGTTTTTGGTGCATCCAACTTTGACAGCGGATGAAATCGAGAAAACGTGTCGCGTATTAACGTCAGTCATGGAGCAAGCCGTGAATGACCATGTTTAATGCATTCCTTAGAATGTCCCGTTTTAAAAAGCGTGTCATTTCCTTAACGGTGGATTTTATCGCGCTTTCTTTTGCGCTTTGGGCTTCTTTTGCGTTGCGCCTGGACGTGGCTTTGTGGGAACCAAACAAAGGCCAGCTGCTGGTTTCCTTGCTTACGGTGGTGTTTACGCTGGGCGTTTTCGTTCGCCTTGGCTTATACCGCGCGGTTATTCGTTACATGAGTGACCGGGCCTTCATAACCATCATCACCGGCGTTGCCGCTTCTGCTTTGTTGCTGGTGGTGCTTAGTTACGGTTTGAATGTGTTTGTCCCTCGTTCTGTTCCGCTGATTTACGCCGCACTGGCGTTCATTTTTGTCGGCGGTAGCCGCATGAGTGTGCGCATGCTGGTGCAGTACTCTTCCGGGCGTGATAAAGAGCGTGTGGGGATTATAGGCGCCGGTAAAACCGCTGTTCAGCTGGCGAAAGCCCTGCAGCAAGGTGACGAATACCACCCTGTCATGTTCATAAGTCTGATACCTGGCAACCACAAAACCTTAATTGTGGGTTTGCCGGCGTTTGCGTTGAGCCATTTGAAAGAGGCTGTGAGCAGCCACGGTGTTCAGCGCCTGTTGTTGGCGGTGGGTGCGGATATGGATGTAAATCGTCGTGAATTGTTAACGCAGCTGGAAAAGTTGAATTTGCCGGTACAAACCGTTCCGTCGTTCAGTGAAGTAATCGCCGGCCAGGCGCGCATTAATGACATTCGCGATCTTGAAATTGAAGACTTGCTGGGGCGCGATCCGGTGCGGTCAGACAACGCCCAGGTGGCATCGTCGCTGTTCGAACGCTCGGTTATGGTGACGGGCGCAGGTGGCTCGATTGGTTCTGAGTTGTGCCGGCAGATTATTCGCCATCAGCCAAAATGTCTGGTGCTGTTTGAACAGTCCGAATTTGCGTTATACGCCATCGAGCGCGAGCTTCAGCAGATCAATCGGGTGGAAGGTCTGAACGTGTGTGTTCACCCGCTGTTGGGCAGTGTGGTGCACCGCCGCCGTTGTGAAGCAGTCATGCGATCCTTTGGGGTGCAAACGGTGTACCACGCGGCGGCTTACAAGCACGTGCCGCTGGTAGAGCACAATGTGATTGAGGGTGTGCAAAACAACGTGTTTGGCACGTTGCACACGGCCGAGGCGGCGGTTGCAGCGGGTGTTGAGTTGTTTGTGCTGATTTCGACCGATAAGGCGGTAAGGCCCACCAATGTAATGGGGGCCAGTAAGCGTATGGCGGAGTTGGTGTTGCAGGGGCTGGCGCAGCGCCAGAGCGACACGGTTTTCTCTATGGTGCGTTTCGGCAACGTGCTGGGCTCGTCTGGGTCTGTGGTGCCTTTGTTCCGGGATCAGATCAGCAGCGGTGGCCCGGTGACGGTGACCCACCCGGATATTATTCGCTATTTCATGACCATTCCCGAAGCCAGTCAACTGGTGCTGCAAGCCGGTAGTATGGGGCAGGGTGGCGAGGTGTTTGTGCTGGACATGGGCGAGCCGGTAAAAATTGCGGATTTGGCCCGTAAGATGATGCATTTGATGGGCCGTCGCGAAAGAACCGCCGAGCGGCCAGATGGCGAGATAGAGCTGGTGTTCAGTGGGCTGCGCCCCGGTGAAAAACTGTTTGAGGAACTGTTGATTGGTGACGACCCCCAGGGCACTGCACACCCGCGCATTATGATGGCCCGGGAAGTGTGTTTGTCCTGGCCCGAGGTGGCGGATACGGTGAAACAACTGCAATACGCGAGCCAAGCGTTTGATTGTGAGAGCGTGCTGTCTATTCTTAAAGCGGCGCCGACGGGTTTTGCGCCCAATGGGGGCGTTGGGGATTTGGTGTGGAATTTGAGCCCGCGGCCTGTGGTAGGCGGGACGACCGATAAAGCCGGGACAGATTTGAAATCTGTCCCGAAGGCGGGAAAGGAGAAACTGGGACAGATTTGAAATCTGTCCCAAATGAACCAAAGCGGGAAAGATGCCTGAGTATCATTTGTGTAGCATCTTGATGTTTCAAGCTTGGCTAACCAAGCAATAACCCCCTAATACGACGTCAAATTCGGTAAAAATATGACTCAATACAATAGAGTTTGCGAGCAACTCGCGTCTACTCCATCAACGTGGCTGGTAACGGGAGTTGCGGGGTTTATAGGCTCTAATCTTTTAGAGCATCTGCTAAAGCTTAATCAAAAGGTGATAGGTCTCGATAATTTCGCAACGGGCCACCAGCGAAATCTAGATGAAGTAAAGTCGTTGGTTGGCCCAGAGCAATGGTCGCAATTCACCTTCATTGAAGGCGATATTTGTAACTTGCACGATTGCCAAAAGGCGTGCGAAGGCGTCGATTATGTCCTGCACCAGGCGGCTCTTGGTTCGGTGCCGCGCTCGATTAATGATCCTGTTGCTACGAACGCGACCAATATCTCAGGTTTCCTGAATATGTTGGTTGCTGCGCGTGACGCAGAGGTGAAGAGCTTCACTTATGCCGCCAGCAGTTCAACCTACGGCGACCATCCGGCGCTGCCAAAGGTTGAAGAGAATATTGGCAAACCGCTGTCGCCTTATGCGGTGACCAAGTACGTGAACGAGCTGTATGCGGATGTTTTCGCCACAACTTACGGATTCAAGACAATTGGCCTGCGCTACTTCAATGTGTTCGGTAAGCGGCAAGATCCGGACGGTGCCTATGCGGCGGTTA
>Ga0307486_1001197_pt1 | contig 20619 bp, 10 predicted proteins | sample CBIW02metaG_FD_203663 | JGI IMG/M metagenome (GOLD analysis project Ga0307486, IMG submission 203663) | Sea-ice brine microbial communities from Beaufort Sea near Barrow, Alaska, United States - CBIW 0.2 | ecosystem: Environmental > Aquatic > Marine > Coastal | place: USA: Alaska | collected...
ACAAACTTTTTTTCAATATCTTTGGAACTCATTACTTTTGGTTTTAACACGCAAAAAGTATGAAAAAAAGGGCTAACTTCAAAAATTAGCCCTTTAACTTGAAAATATTTTGTCGGTTAGTAGTGTTAAACAATATTTTCTAAATCTTAATTTTATGAAACATCTTTTACTTTCAACGTTTTTATTCCTACCCTTAATGATTGCAGCCCAAATGATAGGCGGCCCAGATCGCAAAGCCGGGGAAGGTGATGGTCCTTATGATAGGCTGATTATACGCGGTGTTAACTTAATTGATGGTACAGGAGGACCTTCGGGTGGGCCTTATGATATCGTGGTTGAGAAAAATAAAATTGTTGATGTTGTAGGTGTAGGACTACCCCATATACCTATTGATGAATCAAAACGACCAAAAATTGGCACTGGTAACACAAAAGAAATCGATGCTACTGGCAAATATCTAATGCCCGGAATAATAGACCTTCATGTTCACACCGGCGGGGTTCCAAAAGCACCAGAGGCGGAATATGTATATAAGTTGTGGCTAGCCAACGGTATCACCACTGTGCGGGGAGTACCTTTTGGAGATTTAGAGTGGTCCCTCAACGAGCGTGAAAGAAGTGCCAAGAATGAAATTGTGGCGCCCAGAATGATTTCTTTTCATCGGATAGGAACTGGAAAAGAATGGGAAGGCCGAAAAATCCAAACTCCCGAGGATGCTCGGGAATGGGTGCGATACGCCAAAAAGAAAGGGGTTGATGGGTTAAAATTAGGGTCGCACCGCCCAGAGATCATGGAAGCAGTTTTAGATGAAGCCAATTCTTTGGGAATGGGCAGTACTGCCCATCTTGGACAGGACGGAGTTGCGCAGATGAATGCAATTGACGCAGCTAGATTGGGACTTACTGGAATGACCCATTTTTATGGTCTATTTGAATCCATGTATGAAAACAACTCTGTACAGCCTTATCCACTGGATATCAATACTCGGGATGAGCAACATCGTTTCGGACAAGTGGCCCGTCAGTGGGATTTAGTAAAACCTGATGGAGAAAAATGGAATGCATTGATGGATGAGTTTTTGGAACTCGATTTCTACATTAATCCAACAATGACGATCTATTCTGCGGGCAGGGATGTAATGAGGGCACGCAATGCAGACTGGCATGAAAAATATACCCTACCAACACAAATGGATTTCTTCGAACCAAGTCGTACGAGCCATGGTGCATACTGGTTTGATTGGACCACAGAAGATGAAGTGGAATGGAGAAATTATTATAAAGTGTGGATGCAGTTTCTAAATGAATATAAAAATAAGGGAGGAAAGGTAACCGTAGGTTCCGATTCAGGTTTTATTTATCAGTTGTACGGTTTTGGGACTATACTGGAGTTAGAAATGCTACAGGAAGCTGGTTTCCATCCGCTTGAAGTTATTCGTTCTGCTACTATGTATGGCGCGGAGGAAATCTTTGCACCATTAAATAAACCAATTGAATTTGGGGTCATCCGCTCAGGCTTATTGGCCGATATGATAATCGTGGATCAAAACCCAGTTCAGAACTTAAAAGTCCTTTATGCAACCGGTGCTGTTCGGCTCAATGATGAAACAGGAAAAGCGGAACGTGTTGGTGGGGTGGAATATACCATTAAGGATGGGATAATATACGATGCAAAACAACTATTGCGTGACGTGGAAACCATGGTGCAGAAACAAAAAAAGGAAAGAGGAGAAGATAAATAAGTAAAGTTGGTCGATTGATATTGCGGCTTGTACTATATACTCAATAATTACAGGTCGTCATAAATTGAAATCTGATGCTTTCAAAAGCTATAAATAATAAAAAAATAAAGGGCTGTGTCTAATATATGCCCGCGGAATTTCCTTAAAATAAATCTTTATGAAGGTCTATCTTTTTTTTAGCGTTATGTTTTGCTTCAGTTTGTCAACTCCAATTACGGCACAGACCAAAGCGGATCAACCAAATTTCAGCGAAAAGTTATATGAATCCATGACCTATCGAAATATCGGTCCGTTCCGAGGCGGACATTCTACAACAGTCACGGGAATCCCAAATGACATTTTCACCTATTATATGGGAGCCACGGGTGGTGGAGTTTGGAAAACCAAAGATGGCGGCAACACATGGGACAATATTTCTGATGGATATTTCAATACCACCGGTATCGGCGACATTACACTGGCACCATCCAATTCCAATATTATATATGTAGGGACCGGTGAATCGCCTGTGAGGGGCATAAAGACTTCCCATGGTGATGGGCTCTATAAATCGACCGATGCAGGCAAGACCTGGAAACATATGGGGCTTGAGAAAACCAGACACATCAGCGGTGTGTATGTACACCCCGATAATCCAGATAAAGTGTATGTGGCAGCTCAGGGTAATCCTTGGGGGCCCAATGAAGACCGGGGTTTGTATCTTACTGAAGATGGCGGCGTTACTTGGGAGAAAATACTTTACGTAAACGAGAATTCCGGTATAGCTGACCTGACCGTTGATCCCAAGAATCCTGATTTTATGATGCTTGCCACCTGGGAATTTTGGCGAAAACCATGGGTGGTACATAGTGGCGGCCCCGGTAGCCGAATTTATAAAACTACCGATGGCGGTAAAAATTGGAAGGAAATCAACAAAGGCTTACCTGAATTGAAGGGTAAAATGGGTATTGATATATCTCCCGCCAATCCCAATATTGTCTATATAGCTATTGATGCATTAGGTGACAAAGCAGGCGTGTACCGCTCTGACGATGCCGGAGAAAGCTTCAAACAAATGACAAATGATGCCGCAACCTATGCCCGCTCGTGGTATTACATGCATATTATAGCAGATCCAAACGATGAGGATGAACTGTGGGTAATGAATAGTTCTGCAATGAAATCAATTGATGGCGGTAAAACATTTAAAGGAATAGAAGGGAGTCATGGTGATCATCACGATCTATGGATCAATCCAAATAATAGTGATATTATGGTCAATGCCAACGATGGCGGTGGTTCTGTCACTTATAATGGTGGTGAAACGTGGTCTACGATTTATAATCAGCCTACGGGACAGTTTTACCGACTGGTCACGGATAATGGATATCCCTATAGGATATATTCGGGACAACAAGATAATAGCACTATCGCGATAGACAGTCGGGTGATGGATAATGGCATTGGAGAAATGCACTGGGATGTAATGCGTGCGGGCGAATCTTCAACAGTTGCTTTAGATCCAAATAATCCACGTTACATCTATTCCACGTATTTTGCCAGTAATTTTATAGAATGGGACCGGGATATCGATAACACACGGATGGTCATGCCATATCCTACGAGGGTGACCGGCGAACAGCCAAAGAACCTTAAATATAGAGCCAACTGGAACGGGCCTGTTATTGTTTCTCCCCATGATCCAAATGTAATTTATTACGGTTCACAATATGTTATGAAATCATCAGATCGGGGAGTTACCTGGGAAGTGCTAAGTAAGGATCTGACCCGAAACGACAAAGCGCATCAAGGTAAGGGCGGGGAACCTATCAGTAATGAACAAATCACCGCAGAGAGCTATAATAACCTTTTTAATATTGAAGAATCGCCATTGAAGGAAGGTGTTATCTGGGTAGGTTCTGATGATGGTTTGGTACATGTTACGCAAGATGGTGGTGTTTCGTGGGAAAACGTCACGCCCAAAGGTCTAAAAGAAAGTATCATTAATGTAGTGGAACCTTCACCACACGATCCTGCTACTGCTTACATTGCCGTTACCGGCTATAAACTGAACGATTTTAGCCCATACATCTTTAAAACCAACGATTATGGTAAAACCTGGACGAAAATCGTTGACGGCATTCCCGGTGACACCTTTGCCAGAAGTGTTAGGGAAGATCCAGATCGTAAAGGATTGTTATATGCAGGCACGGAAACCGGTGTTTTTGTTTCCTTTGATGATGGTAACGCTTGGCAGTCTTTACAAAATAATCTGCCCGAGGTTCCGATTACCGATCTAAGGGTGAAGCGAAAGGATTTAGTTGCTGCAACCCAAGGGAGGGCCTTGTGGATTCTAGATGATCTAACACCACTGCACCAAATTTCCGAAGAAGTAGCGAAGGCAGATTATTACCTCTATAAGCCCAATGACACGAATACGGAACTCTCAGTGGCATATAGCATTGACGGTGGGTTCGGCAAGAATCCTCCTCAAGGTGTACAAATCAATTATGTTTTGAACAATGCCGTTCCGGAAGCTGCACCAATATCCATTGAAATTATGGACAGCGGCGGTGAAGTGATACATTCAGAATATAGCGATTCGCTAAGAACGGGCTGCGATACCTTGATAAAACCCCAGCTACAACGAAAAATTGGGGGGCACCGTTACCAATGGTAATATGAAAATAGGCCGTTTTGATTGCTTAACCGAACTGTCGACTACCAATCGCGATCTCACAGCTTACAATGCGCCTCCCGGAGCCTATAAAGTACGCTTAACGGTAGGCGATTTTACCCAGACCCAAGATTTTGAAATTACAATCGACCCACGTTTGGAAAATAGTATACCGACTGTTGCAGCTTCTTATAAAGAACGGGATGAAATTTCGAAATCTATTTATCTGGGCGCTACGGAAATGGCGATAAGCGTACGCGATTTGCGAAAGATTAAACAACAATTGGATTTTATACTTGAAGAAAGTAAAAATGAACAGATCAAAAAAGAGGGGAGCAACCTCAACAAAAATATAGATGATTGGATTGCCGAAATACTACAAAAAGAAATGCGTACGTTTCAAAGCAATTATATGTTTGAGGCACGTCTTTTAATAAAGTTCAAGGACTTTTTAAACAGTATAGGTGATGGGAATCTCCCCGTAACTCAAGGTACTCGAGACGTAAGTAAAGATTACTTACAACAATGGAATATCTTAAAATCCAGTTTTCAAGATATAAAAAATACGAAGGTGCCAGAGTATAACCAACTCTTGAAAAATGAAGGTTTACCAGAACTTTATTGGCCTTAAAAACATAATCTAATTCCTCGGAATGTTATGGCTTTTTATTATTTTGACTTAATATTTTTGAACCTGCAGTATTTGAAAACAGATGTAAAACTACCCTTTTTGATCTACTCTTTTTGATCAAAAATAGCCATTTTTGATGCGATTTTGAGTAAAAATCACTCAGATCAATGATTTTTATGTGGTTTTGATTATTAATTATAACTCAGATATTTTAAATATCTCATTGACATTCTATTAAACAAAATCAGATTGATTTATTCACCTTGACTGCGGTCAAATGTTTTTTGCACATACATCAACTCTAGTCTAATCTGAACTTGTAGAAGGACTGAGCCTAACAAAAGTTAGATTAGAACACTAAACGGATCTCCTTCTAATGTTTATAATATTTCCATAAAATAAAAAAATAATTTTTGTCACCCTCTCAGCTTGAAATTATAACTTATAAGAAAAGCTTGCTAATTAAATGTTATGAGTGACAGAGAAGAAAAGTTAAAAAGTATTCTAGAGAAAATTAAAGCTTCCGGTAAATTGGATCCGGAGGATTTAAAAGATTTGACTCCTATAGAGAAAGATCTTGTTGAGGAATTATTCTATGAAAGTTCAATTGAAGATGCGCTGAAGATGTTAACTGGGTTAGATCCTAACAAGGATCTGGAAATAGTTAAAAGAAAATTAGGCAATTCTGAAAAAACGGTTGTTCCACTATGGAAATCCGCATTGAAATACGCAGCTATTTTCATCGGAATTATTACGTTCAGCTATTATTTTCAGATGAAAGACGGTCTTGAAACCAATTCGCAAGTTGTCGAAAATTATATAAAACTAAAAACCGGAGATGATCGGATTCAGTTAATTGATCAAGAGAAAAGCCAAGAAATCGTATCAGCTTCTGGTGAACTGGTTGGAAGACAGGAAGGCAGTAACATCCATTATCTGGCAGATTCCAAAATCAACGAACTTATATATAACGAGTTACAAATTCCGAACGGAAAGGTCTTCAATTTGGAACTATCGGACGGGACCATTGTCAATTTGAATTCGGGGACTAAGATTAAATATCCCATAAAGTTCTTAAAAGGAAAGAAGAGAGAAGTATTTATAGATGGTGAAGCTTATTTTAATGTTGCAAAGGATAAAGAACATCCTTTTATTGTTAATGCAGAAAATCTTGCGGTTACAGTTTTGGGAACAAAGTTCAATATATCCTCTTATAAGGAAGATGATGAGATAGTAACTGTATTAGTAGAAGGTTCGGTAAATATTACCACTATGGCTGCCGCGGAGGCTGATGTAGTTCTTAAGCCGGGAATGAAAGGGTCGTGGCAAAAATCGGGACATTCCATAGCTACAGATAGCGTGGACACTGACCTTTATGTTGCCTGGAGGAGGGGTGAGCTTATATTCAAAAATTCCAATTTTAGCACAATGGCCAAAACTTTAGAAAGAAAATATAATGTTACCATTGAAAACAAGAACAAAACGCTGGCTGAAAAAGTGTTGACAGCGAATTTCAATACAAATATTGAAAGTATAGAAGAAGTTTTGAAAGTAATTGGAGAAATTCATCCATTTAACTATATAATCAAAAACCAGCATATTCTAATAGTACCGCAAAACCAAAAATCCATGAAATAAGTACTCTAAAAGTAAATAGGTAGGATTCAAACTTATGGGTATAGGGAAAAGATTTTTTTAACGCAAATAAACCTTAGGTTTTCAGTCTTTTTAGGATGCGGGTACAAAAAATAAGTGCCTCAAAGATTGAAAATAATCAAGAAAAACGGAGAATGCCATTTCCCGCTAAATATGAATTCTAAAATAACAATGCTACCACAACGGTCTAAACCAATCAAATTATGAAAAAAACTACAATTAGAAACTTACCGCTTTTAAGTCTTCGCAGCACTCCCCTAAAAATAACACTTATTGTGTTTTTATTAGTTTCATTTTTTAAGGTACAAGCAAATCCCAATGCTGATATAGATCTATTGACCTTACATCTGGAAAGAGTGAGTGTTGAAAAGGTATTTTCACAAATCGAGAAAATCTCAGAATATCGGTTCTTGTTCGAAGCTGACCAAATTCCTGTGGAAAGGAAAATATCCATAAATATTGAAAAAAAGAAAATTACTGAGGTCCTCAATATTCTTTTGGACGGAATGGATATTACCTATAGAATAAAGGGGCGACAAGTTATTCTACTAAGGACAAACAACGGCAACACCTTAGATCCGAACGCTCTTAAAAGCAATTCAAAACTCAATAAACAGATGTTGCAACAGACTGTTACGGGAACAGTTATCGATAATATGGGCATACCCACGCCTGGGACGAACATATTGGAAAAGGGAACTGCAAACGGCACATTAACAGATTTTAATGGTAATTTCTCTATTGAGGTTCCAGGAGATGCAATTTTGGTCGTTTCATATATTGGTTTTCAAACGAAAGAAGTACCAGTTAACAACCAGAGCAATATCAACATTTCTCTTGTTGAGGACTCACAACAACTAAGTGAGGTTGTTGTTACAGCCTTGGGTATTTCCCGTGAAAAAAAATCCCTGGGTTATGCAACGCAGGAATTAGACGGTGAGAATGTAAACAATGTTCCTACGGATAACGTTGTGAATGCACTGTCAGGAAAGGTGGCAGGAGTTCAAATTAAAACCAACACCAATTTAGGGGGTTCCAGTAATGTGGTAATTAGAGGGAGCACTTCCCTAACTGGAAATAACCAGGCATTATTTGTGGTAGATGGGGTTCCTGTCAATAATTCAAACTTCAATTCTGATACCCAACAAACCGGGGGAGGCGGTTTTGATTACGGGAATCTTGCTTCTGATATAAACCCGAATGATATCAAATCGATAAATATCTTAAAAGGTGCTGCAGCTACCGCACTATACGGATCAAGAGCCACTAACGGCGCAGTTATTATAACCACAAAAAATGGAGCGGGAGCAAAAAATAATCCTACTGTAACCATTAGTTCTTCTGCTACTATTGGTTTTATCGATAAATCTACATGGCCTAAGTTTCAATATGAATATGGTACAGGATATGGCCAGGTATATGGACCTAATGGCGATAGCTTTTTTAATCAAAGGGATGTAAATGGGGATGGTATTCAAGACTTGGTCACTCCTTCAACGGCTTATGGTTCTTATGGGGCTCCCTTTGATCCCAATTTAATGGTATACCAGTGGGATTCTTTTTATCCTGAATCTCCCAATTACTTAAAGCCAACACCATGGGAAGCTCCAAAGGACAAATTAATTACGTTTTTTGAAACCCCAGTTACCCTAAGCAATAGTGTTTCATTGGCCGGAGGAAGTGATATCGCAAATTATAGGATTGCCTATACCAAGTTTGATCAAGAAGGGATTTTGCCCAACAGTAACCTTTCAAGAGACAATATTACCATAAGTACGTCTTTTGATGTGAGTGAAAAACTTAAAGCTTCCGCTAATGCAAACTATATCAAAACAGATGCATTGGGTCGGAATAAAACAGGGAATGAAACGGGTGCAAATGCAGGTAACCCGCTGGCCTCCATGAGAAAGTACTGGGCTATGAACGTAGGCATACAAGAATTAAAAGAAGCCTACTTTAACACAGGTAGTAGTGTAGATCCATTTATGGGCGGTACAATTGATAATCCATATTGGAGTGTATATGAAAATTATCAAAATGACACAAGAAACAGGATTTTCGGTAATGTTTCTTTAAACTATGAATTTACGGATTGGTTGAATATTGAAGGAAGGGTTTCTCTTGATACCTATTCGTTCTTTCAAGAAGAAAGGGTAAATCAAGGTTCTACAGGTGCGGTAGGTCTATACGTCAGAAATAATATAAATTTCACCGAAATGAACTACGATCTAATGCTTAATTTTAATAAGAATATTTCTGAAAAATTAAATATTAGCGGTGTTGTGGGTACAAATATTAGAAGAAATGACTTTTCATCTATTCAAGCATCAACCAATGGAGGCCTTGTCCTTCCCGGTTTGTTCGCGCTCTCCAATTCGTTAAATTTACCCAATGCTCCGGAAGAATTAGTAGAGAGAATTGGAGTAGATGGAGTTTATGGTCTAGCATCGTTCGGTTATAACAACACTTTATATGTAGACGTAACTGGAAGGTTTGATCACTCCTCTACCCTGCCTTCAGAAAACAGCACCTATTTTTATCCTTCAGTATCCACTAGTTTCATTTTCTCAAACTTAATTGGCAACAGTAAAGCTTTCTCATTCGGGAAACTCAGACTGAATTACGCCGAGGTAGGAAGTTCAGCTCCCGCGAATAGTCTTGTCGATGTACTTAGCAAACCAACACCATTTGGAGCCGTACCCTTAAATGGGGTAAACGGCACCAAAAATAATGAGAATCTGAAACCAGAAAGCACTGTAAGTGTTGAAGGAGGAGTTGAATTACGCTTTTTTGAAAGCAAACTCCGCCTGGATATGTCAGTTTATAAAACCAATTCCAAAGATCAGATCATACCTGTTGCAATATCATCGACTACCGGATATTCGTCTAAATTTATAAATGCTGGTGAAATTGAGAATAAAGGCATTGAAGTTGCCCTATCCGGAACCATAGTATCGACTGATGATTTTGGTTGGGATGTAAATGTTAACTGGGCCAAAAATCAGAGTGAAGTTCTTTCGTTATTTGAAAGTGGGACTAATCTCCAATTAGGCAGTGTATCAGGTGTGACGATCAATGCAACCGTTGGGGAGCCTTACGGTACAATACAAGGAACAGATTTTATTTATCTCGATGGAAAAAGGCTAATTAATCAAACAACTGGTGAATATGAGCGTACTACTACCTCCAACAATGTTATCGGCAATATTACTCCAGATTGGAATGGTGGCATATCCAATTCCCTTAGATACAAAAATTTAAACTTTAGTTTTCTAATTGATATCCAGAAAGGAGGCGATGTGCATTCTTCTGACATAGCTACGGGTAATAGGTCTGGGCTTTATAACTATTCCGTTGGCTTGAACGACCTGGGTAATCCCATTCGAAATTCTCTGGCAAATGGCGGAGGTATTATTCTGGGCGGGGTAGCACCAGATGGCAGCGTAAATACCGTGCGCACCGCAATGGACAGCTATAGGAATGCAATAGGAAGTATTAAGTCTCCTACTGCCGCTTTTGTTTATGACGCATCTTATGTTAAGCTAAGAGAAGTAACACTGACTTATACATTGCCTAAAATAGGCATCCTCGAGAAGGCTGATATTACATCTGTTAAAGTAGGCCTGGTAGGTTCCAATCTATGGATTATCGATAAAAACTTACCCTTTGCAGATCCTGAATCTGGCGTTAGTTCCGGTAATCTGCAAGGTTTTCAGAATGGGGCTTATCCTACTACCCGCGAAGTAGGTCTAAATGTGCAATTACAATTTTAATCAAACAGAAAATATTATGAAAAAGCTCTTTTTTCTAAGTTCAATATTATTATTTTTTTCTTGCTCTTCTGATCTAGAGGGGCTGAACGTAGATGAAAAGAACGCAACCTCTGCTCCCGCAGATGCGTTTTTTAATCTGGCCGTTAAGAATACATCCGATTTGCTGAGTGGTATAGAATATGGCGCAACTGTCGATCCCTGGAGTAATACAAGAATATTGGTCCAGCAGATTTCATCAGTAACCTATAATGAAGGTTCTACGTACTATTTGAATTTTAATTGGAGCAGCGTCTATCAAGACGTTTTGATAAACTTAAAGCAAAGTCAAAAAGTAATTGAATCCGGCACAACAAGTTCCGATCCCATAGCGCAAAATAAACTTGCCATACTGGAAATTATGCAGGTATATACATTTGGTAGACTTGTGGAGTCTTTTGGTGATATTCCTTACTCCGAAGCATTGGACGTTAATAATATTACCCCAAAGTATGATGATGCAGAAACTATTTATATTGATCTGTTGAATAGGTTGAGCATTGCAGTTAATAGTCTTGATGAATCACAAGATAGCTGGGATCAAGACATTCTCTATTCCGGTGATGTGGCGAAGTGGAAAAAGTTTGGAAAGTCCTTACAGTTACAGATGGGTATGAGAATTGTGGATTCAAATCTTCAATTGGCTACTGAAACTATCACCGAAGCAATTCCTGGCGTTTTTACCTCTAATGAGGATAACGCCAAACTGGAACATTTAAGTTCGCCGCCCAATACCTCAGAACTTTGGACAGATCTGGCCGTTGGTAATAGAAAGGATTATGTGGGGGCAAAACCTTTTGTTGATTTATTGAACGAACTTGAAGACCCGAGGAGAACAGTATATTTTAAGCCAGTTAATGGGGAGTACATTGGTTCACCATCAGGTTTGGTTGTAAATTATAATGATTATTCCGAATATGGCGAAATCTTCTATCAACCTACAACACCCGTTATATTCCTTGATTATGCATCAGTTGAGTTTTTCCTAGCGGAAGCTGCAGAACGCAACATAGGATCAGTGACTAATCCCGAAGCCCATTACAACGCCGCTATTACAGCGTCTTTTGAATATTATGGCGTTGGCGAAGGTGTAGAAGCATATTTGGCACAGCCCAAAGTGGCATATCAAACTGCTGAAGGATCTTGGCAGCAGAAAATAGCAATGCAAAAATGGCTTGCACTTTTTAACCAGAGTCCGGAGGGATATACGGAATGGAGAAGAATGGATTATCCCATTCTCGTTGCACCACCAGACTCTTTTATTAATACGGTTCCTGTTAGATTTAGATATCCTATTTCTGAACAAACCCTGAACAGTGCAAATTATCAAAGTGCAGCCGCTGCTATGGGTGGTGATGTAATGACCCAAAAACTTTTTTGGGATGTAAAATAAAATATTGGTCGCTACGCAAAAGCATATTATTAAATGTAGTGTTTTGTTTGAGTTAGCCAGTGAAAGGGTAAGGTATAGTTGTTTACGCAATTATATGCTTACCCTTCACGTAATTATCTCCTGACATAAACAGGTTTTTACTATTGGAGGGATCAAAATTTTAATTACCAAATTAGAAACCCATTTAAAGTTTTAAAAAGCGTTGATATAGATATTCTAAAAGCAGGGCGCAATCTTTTAAGCATTAAAATTTTGTCTAGCTGAATTTTGAATTTAAAATAGTTGAAAACCAAATAAAAATGCCCTTTTAGCCATAAAAACAGCTTAAAAACAACGGTTTTTGTTCTTTTCGGTAAATAGTTAAAAAAGTTCCTCTCCTCCCGATAATTAACGGAGGAAAAGGGTGAACTTTTATCCGTATGCCGATTGGCGGTGGGGTTTTATTATATTTTAATAATTTGACAAACAAGTAGTTATTGTATTTTATTCATAAAAGCTAAGAGAATATACCAGTTTGCGCACCTGCTAAGGTTTGTTTGATTCCGATAGCTAACAGGAACTGTAAGAACTTTGTACCTGCTCGCAAATAGAAGGGTCGAAAACCGCATTTTTTGAATGAAATGGTCATTCTCCCAAAAGCTTTCGGGAACTATTTATTACAAAAACCACTAGAAATTGGCAATTTTTCAATGCTTTTGAACCTTAAATCGAACTCTGTTTATAAGATAATTGACTATTAAATCACAATGAAAAAAGCGATTCCATTTATAATTTTTGTACTACATAGCCTAATTGCATATACGCAGCAAAGTGATGTTTTAACTGTTGAAAAGATCATGTCGGACTCTGTTTATTTGAAAGAGGTTCCAAATAATATTGTGTGGAAGGAAAATAGTAATACACTGTATTTCGACTGGAAACCCATGGATAAAAAGCAAAGTGCAGTCTATGAATTTTCCATTGAAAATTTGAACCCGACTCCAATCTCTACAAGTAAGAATCAGGTCATTCAAATGAAAAACGTTTCCTATTCCCGAGATCGCAAAAATATTGTGTACGAACGCGATGGTGATATTTTTATTAAAAACATCAAAAACAATGCTGAAATATGCCTGGTATGTAGCACCGAGCAAGAAAGCAAACCCATTTTTAACCAAGACGAAAGCGCTGTAATTTTTCAAAAGAACCAAAACCTGTATAGTATATCCATTACAGGAAAAGGGATAAAACAATTGACCTATTTTACTAAAGTAGATTCCAATAAGAAGAAAGAGCGCAACGAGCAAGATCGATGGCTGGAACAAGATCAATTGTCAATTTTCGATATTTTTCAAAAGAAAGAAGAAAATAAGTCACAATCTGATCCAACCCTAAATAACTATTACCTCCCTGAATCAAGCTCCATATCAAACATCAGCTCGGATCCAACTGTCCGATATGTGGTCTTTACAATAGCGGATCAACCTGAAAAAAGCAGGAATATTATTGTTCCCAATTATGTCACCCGTTCTGGTTACACAGAAGATATTCCCGGTAGAACAAAAGTAGGGTCGTATGTAGAAACCTTTACCACTAAAATTTACGATCTCCAAAAAGACACAATTTATGACGTTTTAACGGGTGATATTCCAGAAATCAAAAGGATTCCCGAATATTTGGAAGAATATCCGCAACAATTGAAAAAACGGAAGAGTGAAAACCTTGACAGGGAAGTATATATAGGAGAACCTAAATGGAGTCCTGACGAGTCCCTAGCAATAGTCAATGTTATGTCACTTGATAGCAAAGACCGATGGATAATGATGCTCGACCCCTTAACTGGGAAGCTATCCTTGTTAGATCATCAACATGATGAGGCATGGATTGGGGGGCCAGGTATTGGCCGTAGATACCAAACACCTCAAATGGGCTGGATAGATGGAAAAAACATCTATTTTCAGAGTGAAGAAACGGGATATTCACATCTTTATACCATTAATATTGAAACTGGACAAAAGAAACAATTAACCTCAGGAAGGTATGAAGTACTGACTTTACAGCTTTCCAATGACGCAGAATCGTTCTATTTCACTGCAAACATAGAACATCCAGGTATCACGCACTTCTATAAAATTCCAGTGGATGGAGGAAAAATAGTGAAATTGACCTCAATGAAAGGAGGCAATGAAGTAACCATGTCCCCTGACGAAAAATGGCTGGCCATCCGATATTCTACTACCACCCAACCTTGGGAATTATATATTCAGGAAAATAAACCCGGTGCAACCGCCAAGCGCATTACCAAGTCAACTTCCGAAGCATTTGAAGCATATCCGTGGAAAACACCAGAAATGATCACTTTTAAAAACAGATACGGAACTGACATATATGCCCAGGTTTTTTCCCCGTCCACTTCCCTACCCTATAAACCCGCAGTGGTTTTTGTCCATTCAAATGGATATTTACAGAATGTACACTATTGGTGGAGTTACCATTTCAGGGAATATATGTTCAATAATCTACTGGTGGATAAGGGCTTTACGGTTATTAATATTGATTATACTGCCAGTTCAGGGTACGGCCGGGAAATACGAACGGGAATCTACCGTCATATGGGTGGAAAAGATCTTTCCGATTTGACCGACGGAGCCAAACTGCTTGTGGAAAAATATGGCGTAAATCCAGATTATATTGGGTTATATGGAGGTTCTTATGGAGGTTTTTTAACCCTGATGGGATTATTTACCGAACCGGATGTATTCAAGTCTGGAGCTGCGTTACGGTCCGTGACAGACTGGGCACATTATAACCAAGGCTATACCTCTAACATTCTTAACGATCCACTCACTGACGAAAAAGCGTATAAAAGAAGTTCCCCCATTTATTTTGCAAACGGCTTAAAGGGAAATCTATTAATGACCCATGGCATTGTAGATGTCAATGTTAATTTTCAGGATATTGTGCGGCTTTCGCAAAGACTAATTGAATTAGGTAAAAATGATTGGGAACTTGCGGTATATCCCCTAGAAGATCACGATTTTATGGAGCCCGCAAGTTGGACCGATCAGTATAAACGGATTTTAAAATTGTTTGAAGAAACCCTAACAGAATAACGTAATACCTATTAAAATGAAGAAAATTTATCAATTCGCGGTAGTGTATTTGCTAATCAGTTTTTCACTGAATGCCCAGCAACAGAATACCCAGATGGATTCAACAGTAACCACTACTGGACAGGTTACCATAAAAGGCAAACAGATAAAATACAAGGCCACTGCCGGAAAGCAACCGGTATGGGACGAAAAAGGCAAGATCATTGCCGGACTTTATTTCACATATTATGAAAGATCCGATATTGAAAATCGTGCAAAAAGACCCTTGTTTATTTCATTTAATGGCGGACCTGGGGCTGCTTCCGTCTGGATGCATCTTGGTTATACGGGTCCTTATCGGGTAAAAGTGGACGATGAAGGATATCCCATACAGCCGTATGGAGTAGAAGAAAATCACAATTCCATCTTGGATGTAGCGGATATCGTTTACGTTGAACCTGTAAACACCGGTTTTTCAAGACCTGTGAGCACTATGGAAGATAAGGAGGTAGCAGAAAAGTTTTTTGGAGTCAATCAGGACATTGAATATTTGGCGGATTGGATCAATACATTTGTTACCCGCCAAAATCGCTGGGAATCCCCAAAATATCTAATTGGCGAAAGTTATGGCACACCACGGGTATCGGGCCTTTCACTGGAACTTCAGAACGCCCACTGGATGTACCTCAACGGGGTTATTCTGGTATCTCCGACCGGACTCGGTATAGAGCGGGGAACGGTCATGGAGGCTGCCAATCTTCTTCCCTATTTTGCCGCTGCGGCATGGTATCATAAAAAACTTCCAACAGATCTACAGGCCAAGGATTTAGCGAATGTATTGCCAGAGGTTGAACAATACACATTGAATGAGCTTATTCCCATAATGGTAAAAGGAGGCACTATTTCAGAGGATGAAAAGCAAAAAGCGGCCGCCCGTATCGCGCGATATTCCGGTTTATCCGAGAAGGTTATTTTGGAACATGACTTAAGGATTCCAGAACGTTTTTTCTGGAAAGAATTGCTAAGGAACGAGGGCTATACCATTGGTAGGTTGGATTCCCGATACTTGGGCATTGATAAAAACGATGCCGGTGAAGCGCCAGATTATGCTGCAGAAATTACATCTTGGCAGCATTCCTTTACACCCGCTATCAATTATTACTTCAAAAACTATCTTCACTATAATACAGATTTAAAGTATTACATAGGAGGACACACGCGGCCCTGGGATAGAAGCGAGAACACAACTGGAGATGATTTACGCCAGGCCATGTCACAGAACCCCTATTTACACGTGATGGTCCAGTCCGGTTATTTTGATGGTGCCACAGACTATTTTAATTCAAAATACAACCTTTGGCAAATGGACCTGAGTGGAAAATTAAAGGAAAGAATCAGTTGGAAAGGTTACCGTAGTGGACATATGATGTACTTGAGAGCCGAAGATCTGGAGTCTGCCAGTGAAGACATCCGTGAATTTATAAAACGCTCCACGCCCAAGGAGGGGCAACCCGCACAATATCTAAGAAAAACGGAATAATAATCAAAATCTTATACGAATGAAAAGAATTATTACTATTGCCTTCGTCTGGCTTATTTGCGCCTTTCCCCTAAGTGCACAACAATTAAATACGGATATGGATTCCACGGTAACGACTACGGGACAGATTACCATAAAAGGAAGCCAAATAAAATACAAAGCAACTACTGGAAAACAACCGGTCTGGGACGAAAAGGGCAAGATTATCGCCGGGCTCTTTTTTACCTATTATGAAAGGACAGGTGTCAGTGACATAGCAAATAGACCCTTGGTAATTTCCTTTAATGGCGGGCCTGGCTCTGCATCAGTGTGGATGCATATTGCCTACACTGGTCCTAAAATCCTTTCCATAGATAATGAAGGATATCCCATACAGCCTTATGGAATTAAGGATAATCCTTATTCCATTCTCGATGTGGCTGATATAGTTTATGTAAATCCAGTAAATACCGCATACTCCAGAGCCGTGAGCACCATGGACGAAAAGGAGGTTGCGAAAAAGTTTTTTGGGGTAACTCAGGATATTGAATATCTGGCATCATGGGTAAACACCTTCGTTACTCGACATAACCGTTGGGAATCCCCAAAATATCTTATTGGTGAGAGCTATGGCACACCACGGGTTTCCGGGTTATCGTTGGAACTTCAAAATGCTCATTGGATGTACCTTAATGGGGTTATTTTGGTATCGCCTACCGGTTTGGGCATTGAGCGCGGTACTGCGGTTGGGGATGCTAACTTTCTTCCCTATTATGCTGCGGCAGCATGGTTCCATAAAAAACTTCTGCCTGATCTCCAGTCAAAAGATTTGACCGATGTATTGCCCGAGGTTGAACAATACACAATAAATGAGCTTATTCCAATAATGGCCAAGGGTGGTTCTATCTCTGAATCGGAAAAATCAGAAACTGCCAAACAAATTGCCCATTATACGGGATTATCAGAAAAGGTAATTTTAGAACATAACCTTAGAATCCCTAAAAGTTTTTTTTGGAAAGAACTGTTACGGGATGAAGGTTTCACTATTGGTAGACTAGATTCCAGATATTTGGGCCTGGATAAAAGTGATTCCGGAGAAAGTCCTGATTATTCTCCAGAACTTACTACCTGGTTACATTCTTTTACCCCTGCCATAAATTATTATTTAAAAAACAGTTTAAACTATAATACTGATCTGCATTACAATATGTTCGGTCCTGTGAGTCCTTGGGACAATAGTGGAAACACCACTGGAGACGACCTTCGTCAGGCTATGTCACAGAATCCATACCTATATGTAATGGTACAATCAGGTTATTATGATGGAGGCACAGATTACTTTAACGCGAAGTACAATCTATGGCAAATGGATCTAAGTGGTAAACTGAAGGATCGCATAAGTTGGAAAGGCTACCGCAGCGGACATATGATGTATCTGCGAACTGAGGATCTGGAGCATGCGAATGAACATATCCGAGAATTTATAAAACTGTCAACGCCCAAAGATGGTCAACCGGCAAAATATAACAGAAAAAATTAGAAATGAACTGAACATTTATCTTTGGACGGAAGTTCAACCTAATAGCAATTACCTACTTTTTTGATCTAAAATGATATGAACGCTAATATAAAATACAAAATGAAGAACTCTAAATGTAGCTTATTATTTTTAACACTTGTTCTGATAATTCACACAGTTAGTGGCCAGATTACCAAAGCTCCAAACAGAAGTGAAGGAGAAGGCCCATGGGAACAATTAATAATTAGAGGCGCCACTATGATAAATGGCACTTTGGCACCTCCACAAGGGCCGGTTGACATTGTAGTTGAAAACAATCGTATTGTGGAGGTTAAGGTCGTAGGTTTTCCGGGGGTGGAAATAAAAGAATCACAACGTCCACAATTAAAACCTGGGGGTAAGGAACTTGATGCGGATGGAATGTACATTTTGCCCGGTTTTGTGGACACCCATGCTCATATAGGCGGCGTGGCACAAGGGACCCCAGCAGAATATGTTTTCAAATTATGGATGGGCCACGGTATTACTACTATAGCTGATCCAGGATCCGGTAATGGTATTGACTGGACCTTAGATCAGAAAAACAAAAGCAACAAAAATGAGATAACTGCTCCAAGAATTAAAGCCTATACTTTTTTTGGAAGTAACTTACACAGTAAAAGTGGAAGGGAAGATATTTCAACACCTGAAGCAGCTAGGGAATGGGTACGTGAAAATGCTAAATTAGGTGCAGATGGAGTTAAGTTTTTTGGCGCCGAACCTGCAATCATGCAAGCTGCTCTTGAAGAGAACAAAAAACTGGGATTGCGCTCAAAAATGCATCATTCCCAAATATATGTAGGAAGATGGAATGTGCTCAACAGCGCCAGAGCTGGCCTAACTTCAATGGAACATTGGTACGGGCTGCCCGAAGCCTTATTTGCTGACAGAACCGTGCAAGATTACTCTCTGGATTATAACTACCAGAATGAACAAGATAGATTTGGAGAGGCAGGCACATTATGGGCACAGGCAGCAGAACCATATTCCGAAAAATGGAACGAGGTGATGAACGAGCTTTTATCCTTGGACTTTACCCTATCCCCCACCATGGTAATTTATGAAGCAAACCGAGATTTGGCGCGTGCCAGAAGGGCAGAATGGCATGAGGAGTACACCTTGCCCTCTCTTTGGGACTTTTATGCTCCCAGCAAAGAATCACATGGTTCTTATTGGCATTACTGGGGAACGGAGCAAGAAATTGAGTGGAAAGAAAACTACAGACTTTGGATGGCCTTTATAAATGAGTACAAAAATAGAGGGGGAAGAGTTACGGTAGGTACAGACGCTGGATTTATATATGAACTTTATGGTTTTGCCTATCCCAGGGAACTTGAACTTTTACGTGAAGCAGGTTTCCATCCACTTGAGGTTATAAAGGCCGCTACGCTCAACGGCGCAGAGGCGTTGGGTATGGCAGATGATATTGGTTCAATTACTGTAGGGAAATTAGCGGATTTTGTGATTGTTGAGGAAAACCCTTTAGTAAATCTAAAAACATTGTACGGCACCGGTGCAATAAAACTGCAGGACGATAACACCGTAACACGTGTGGGTGGTGTAAAGTACACGATAAAAGATGGTATAATCTACGATGCTAAACAACTTTTATCAGATGTGAAGGCTATGGTTGATAAGGAAAAAGCAGAAAAAGGTTATAAAATAACCCAACCTGGTATGAGCGGCTCAAAGAATTAATCAAAATTGTGCTATTAAGCGATATTTCACTCTTACCTTATTGATCAAATAACTCAATAAACGGTGGTGTTTATTCAAGTTTATAAATGCCACCATTATTTATTAGCTAAGCGGTTCTTCTTATAAAGAAAGTTTTTCGTCAAAAAAATGAGCATGATGTGAGTTAAAATTATAAGGTTATTTTAATATCTTCAAAGTGTTCCAATAGAATGTTATCCTTTCCGGAAATCCATCTGGTTTTATTCAATTCCGACCTACTTTCAACCAATTTAATCGCTTTTAGGGCGTTCCCTGCGGGTTGGGCTTTGCGTTGCAATTTATTTGCTTGTTCCTCGCAAAAGGCTTCCTCCCGGTAGGGGCAGGCGGGTTCACTTCAATCCTTAACGCGAAATTCACTTTCATTGAATAAGATTGGTTTTGATCAGTTCTAGATTTCATTCATTATTGTAAGGCCAAAACTATTTCGCCTACTTTACGCCCAAAAATTTAACGTAAATCATTCCGAGAGCGCGAGATGAAAGTGAAGGGGGATCGCACATATGGCTCGCAATAAAACGGATAATGCACCAATTTTGAATGATTTATCCCTGTTTTAGAGCTTAAAATTCCGATTTTATACTAATCAGATTTCTTTTTTAATTATTCTTAGTATGAGAACGAGAGACAGGAACTTATATGTTTAAATTAGGCTAAAATTTTTAAGTAAATCCGCAAAGACTCCAAAGCACAAAATCTTATAAGTTTCATGTCATATCAAGACCCAAGACCGTTGCAAAATTAAATAATTCACTTGCATCCATTATTTAGAGGGATTTCTATTTGGTCTTTGTCAAAAAATGTGGTTTTTAGCTCTATTTGTTTTCTTTATTGGTCGTTTTCCCGCTGTT
>Ga0307486_1001198_pt1 | contig 20618 bp, 18 predicted proteins | sample CBIW02metaG_FD_203663 | JGI IMG/M metagenome (GOLD analysis project Ga0307486, IMG submission 203663) | Sea-ice brine microbial communities from Beaufort Sea near Barrow, Alaska, United States - CBIW 0.2 | ecosystem: Environmental > Aquatic > Marine > Coastal | place: USA: Alaska | collected...
TACGGTGAAACAGGAACGCCACTTACCTCAGCCACGAGAACTCGCGCAATTGATGCACTTCAAGCGATTCCAAACCAACGGTCGCGTGCGGCGGTTGGCCAAGGCGTTCACGATCGCGGATCTGCGCGCGATTGCAAAGCGGCGCACGCCCAAGGGCGCGTTCGACTATGCCGACGGTGCCGCAGAGGGTGAACTCTCGCTGGCACGTGCTCGTCAGGCGTTCCGCGACATCGAGTTCCACCCGGCAATTTTGCGCGACGTGAGTTCGGTCGACACTTCTGTCCAGATCTTCGGCGGCCCTTCTGCGCTACCCTACGGGATCGCTCCCACCGGATTCACCCGGATGATGCAGTCGGAGGGCGAACGCGCAGGCGCGTCGGCGGCTGGCGCAGCCGGAATCCCGTTTTCGTTGTCCACAGTTGGGACCACCTCACCCAAGGGCGTGCGCGACGCCAACCCGCAGGGCCGCAACTGGTTTCAGTTGTACATGCAGAAGGATCGCGACAAGTCCATGTCGTTGGTGCAGCAAGCAGCTGACGCGGGCTTCGACACACTGCTGGTCACGGTCGACGTGCCCGTCGCGGGCGCGCGCCTGCGTGACAACCGCAACGGGTTCACCATTCCGCCACAGCTCACCCCTGCGACAGTCCTGAACGCGATTCCACGGCCGGAATGGTGGATCAACTTCCTCACCACCGAGCCGCTGACCTTCGCGTCGCTGAGCGAGTGGAACGGCACCATCGGCGAGTTACTCAACGAGCTTTTCGATCCCACCATCACGTTCGAGGACCTCGCGTGGATCCGTGACCAGTGGCCCGGGAAGGTGGCGGTTAAAGGTATCCAGACAGTCGCCGATGCCCGGGCTGTCGCTGACCTAGGCGTAGACGGCATCATCCTGTCCAACCACGGCGGGCGCCAGCTCGACCGCGCACCCATCCCTTTTCACATGCTTCCGGCCGTCCGTGCGGAACTGGGAGACGACTTCGAGATCGTGCTCGACACCGGGATCATGTCCGGAGCAGACATCGTCGCCGGTCTCGCGATGGGGGCGGACTTCACTCTGATCGGGCGCGCGTACCTGTACGGCCTCATGGCGGGCGGGCGCGAGGGAGTCGATCGCGCGATCGAGATCCTTACCGCAGAGATCGTGCGCACCATGAAGCTTCTCGGTGTCGCCACAGTTGCGGAGCTGGGGCCCGAACACGTGACGCAACTCCAGCGGCTCGCGCCGATCGCTCGCGACCACCGCTCTACGCGATCAACACCCCGCTGAGTTCCTCCATCTCCGCCGCACTCAGTTCTAGCGCAGGCGCCTTCGCCGAGTCCTGAATCGACTGCGGTCGCGACGCCCCGGGAATCGGGATCACCACGGGAGACAGCGCGAGGTGCCACGCGACGGTCACTTGTTGCGGGCTGACCCCGTGGGCCTTCGCGATGCGAGCAAAGTCGGCATGCTTTTGGCCGACCTGCGCGGCGTTCCGAATGCCCCCAAGGGGGCTCCATGGCAGGAATGCGATCCCCATGTCAGAGCACAACTCGAGCTCGGGATAGCTGGACACGAAGGCCGGCGAGAACTGATTCTGTACCGATACAAGCCGGCCGCCCAGCACCTTGTTTGCGCTGCGAATCTGTTCTACATTTGCGTTCGAGATGCCCGCCATTCGAATCACGCCTTCGTCGAGCAGCTCCGCGAGCGCACCAATGGAGTCCTCGTACGGCACGGCCGGGTCGGGGCGGTGGAATTGGTGCAGACCGATCGCGTCGACCCCAAGTCGAACCGCCGAGGCCTTGGCCGCCTGCTTGATGTAGTCGGGGTGGCCGTTGACGGTCCAGGACCCGTCGCCAGGGCGCAGGTGCCCTGACTTGGTCGCAACCAACACGTCGCCAGTATCGCCGTCGTATTGCCGCAAAGCTTTGGCAATCAGCGCCTCGTTGTGGCCAACCTCGGTCGCATCCCGGTGATAGGCGTCAGCCGTGTCTATAAGTGTGACGCCGGAGTCGAGCGCCGCGTAAATCGTTGCCAGGGCCTGGTCCTCGTCGGGCCGCCCCTCGATGGATAGGGGCATGCCGCCCAGTCCCACCGCACTCACATTGACGTTGCCGATGTTGCGTTGCTCCATACTTGCCTCCGGGTGTCGGGGTGGACGCGGGGGTCACTTCTCCTCAGCCCGCGGGCTCAGGGCCAGACTACGGCGCATCTGCGACGTGCGCGACCCAGCGTCCCTACCGCCCTCACACCTCGCGTTTCCGTTCCGGTGTCTCTACGATGTGAGACATGATCAGGCACGACGACCTCCGCTACGAACCGCACCTTGCCCTCGCGCTCGGCGGGGGTGGCGCGCTCGGCGCGGCACATGTGGGGGTGCTACAGGTGCTCCACGAGCGCGGTATCACCCCAGCCATCGTCGTCGGAACGTCGATAGGCTCCGTCATCGGTGCGGCGTACGCCGCGGAAATTGACCCCTACGAGCTCGAGGACCTCGTGCTGAATGCCACCTGGGGTGACTTTGGGACGTTCTCAATTGCGCCAAGCCTCGGTCTGCTCAACACCGAGGGGCTACGAGCAAGCATCGAGGCGGTGGTAGGCGACAAGCTCATCGAGAACCTGCCCATCCGTTTCGGTGCGGTCGCGTCGGACTTGGCGCGTGGTACCTCAGTCCTTTTAGATCACGGACCGCTGTATCCAGCCGTGGCGGCATCCATTTCTGTGCCCGGGATCTTCGCCCCCACTAATCTTGACGGCCACCTGTTGCTTGACGGCGGAATCTACGAGAACCTGCCCCTCGAGGCGGCCTTCGAGATGGGAGCTCACCACGTCATCGGCGTCCGACTGGCGCCAGAGTGGGACGGAGTTCCTACTGGCCGATACACGTCTGTCAAGGTCCACGAGCTGGAAATCCGTTCAGACGTCACGCTCGTGAGCCCCCGCCTCCAGCATCGTTCGCAGTGGGTCGCCAAGGACCTACCAGGACTTATCCTGAGCGGGCGCGAGGCGGCGGAGCGGGCGCTAGGTGACTATCCGGTGGTCAACCCGCGACCGGCCGCGGTCGTCGCTGTGCCTCCCGGCGTGCCGCTCCAGGATGCCGTGAGCATTGAGCCCGATGCCGATGCTCCGGTGACACCCGCCGACCATCCATCGGCCACTCCGGAGGACTCCGATTTCACCGAGTACATGACGGACGCGGACGCCGACGACACGGCCGTTACCGCTGAGCCGGAGCCGCAACCGGAACCAGCGCCAGCGCCTCATGCGAAGCCCCTGCCCAATGCGGACGAGGCTCAGCAGCGCGGCCTCGCCGCGTTCTTCCGTCGGCACTAACGCGCATCCGACAGGCGCTCGGCGCCTGGTTCGTCTAAGGGTTCAGGACGGCGCTGAGCTGGTCAACCTGTGCTGGCGTGAGCTCCAGTTCCGCCGCTTTGGCCGAGTCGGTGATCGACTCAGGTCGCGACGCACCCGGTATCGGCAACACCACATCGCCCAGCGCCAGCTCCCATGCCAAGGTGACCTGTTGCGGGCTGACGCCATGAGCATCGGCAACCTCCTGGAAGGCTGTACGAGACCCCAGCTTACGCGCGTTCGATATCCCGCCCAGCGGACTCCATGGTAAAAATGCAATCCCATGTTCCTGGCAGTACTGAAGTTCGTTGTAGCTCGACGTGTAGCGCGGAGAGAACTGATTCTGGACTGACACCAGCCGCCCGCCGAGGACCTCCTGTGCGAGTTTGATCATGTCGACGTCGGCGTTAGAGATACCTGCCATCGCGATCACTCCCTCGTCCAACAGGTCGCGGATTGCACCCAGCGAGTCGACGTACGCGACCCGCCAGTCGGGGCGGTGCAACTGATAGAGGCCGATGGCCTCCACCCCAAGTCGCTGCGCACTCGCCTTGGCGGCGGCCTTGAGGTGTTCTGGTCGCCCATCTTTGCGCCACGTGCCGTCCCCGGGGCGGATCAGGCCCCCCTTGGTCGCGACCATGACGTCCGCGGTGTCCCCGCCGTAACTCGCGATCGCCTCGGCGATGAGGACCTCGTTATGGCCGGTCTCGTCGGCATCTCGGTTGTAGGAGTCAGCGGTGTCTATCAGCGTCACCCCGGCGTCGAGGGCCGCGTGAACTGTAGCTATTGCCCGGGTACGATCCGGACGCCCCTCGATGGACATAGGCATGCCGCCAAGCCCGATCGCCGCGAAAGTGTGGTTCCCAATTGCGCGCTGCAACATGTGTTGAACTCCCTGTTCGCTCTCAAACGAGTGTGTTGTTCCATAGTCGCCAACGCGGCCAGAGCGCCAAACCTTCCCGCTCCGCTAGTCAATCCTGTCGCGCTAAGCGAGATCGGGGAATGCCTCCGCCACCACTGTGTGGACCACTCGCCCGCCAGCCACGTTGAGCCCCGCGGCAAGCGCCGCATCGTCCACGAGGCCGCCGCTTTCCCCGTTCGCAAGCGCGAGCACATAGGGCAACGTCGCGTGCGTGAGCGCCGCGGTCGCGGTCTCGCCCACAGCACCCGGCATGTTCGCTACGCAGTAAAACACCGAGTGCTCCACGGTGTAGACCGGATCGTCGTGGGTGGTCGGGTGCGAGTCCTCGAAGCAGCCGCCTTGGTCGATCGCGATGTCGACCAGCACTGAACCGTCTCGCATGCGCGCCACCTGATCGTGGCTCACGACCTTGGGTGCCTGGTGTCCCGGTACCAGCACTGCGCCCACCACGAGGTCTGCTTGCGTCACCGCTCGGTCCACCGCGTCGGGTGTCGATAGCACTGTCGTGACGCCGGGGATCGCCGCCGCATCTATCCGACGCAGCCGCTCCTCTGAGAGGTCCAACACGGTCACATCCGCCCCCACTGCAGCGAGCAACTCCATTGCGTTGGTACCAGCGATGCCGGCACCAATGACCACGGCCGATGCCTTGGGCGCGCCAGGTACTCCTCCGAGTAGAATTCCGGGGCCTCCCTGGGAACTGAGCAGATGGTAGCCGCCGACCAGTGCGGCGAGGCGCCCGGCCACCGCGCTCATGGGGGCGAGGAGCGGCAGAGAACCGTCGGCCAGCTGCACCGTGTCGTAAGAGTAGGCCGTAGTTCCGGCTGCTGTGAGCGCCTCGGCAAGCGGGCGATTAGCGGCGAGGTGCAGGAAGGTGAAGAGGGTCTGCTTGCCCAGCCGACCGTATTCTTGTGCAGCGGGTTCCTTGACCTTGAGCACCAGCTCCGCACCCCAGGCGTCGTCAACGGCGCCGATGTTTGCGCCTGCGGCAATGTAATCCTCATCGGCGATGCCAGAGCCCACACCCGCGCTCGCCTGAATCACCACTTGGTGACCTGCGTCGACTAGTTCTCGCGCGCCGTTCGCCGTCAGCGCCACCCGTGTTTCGCGGTTCTTAATCTCGACTGGTACCCCAACGAGCATGCGCGTCTCCCCGTGCGTTCGCGTCGCGCCGCGGGCAGATGTGCCAAGGTGTCGACTGAGGAACGGCCTATTTTGGGCGTGTCCCCTGTTACCAGGGTGCGGTGTGGGCGGGCGTACCGCAACCGTTAAAGGCGAAATGGCCCCAAGTGTCGGGGGTAAAAACCATGCACCCAGTCACGAGGCCCCATTGGGCAACTGGGCAACTGGGCAACTGGGCAACTAGGGGAAAGCTGCGAGCTAGGCGCCCTAGCCCCGACTCTGGCTGTAGTGCGTGGCTGCAGCGGAGGTGAACTCCCAGTGCCACGGCTCGTATTTGCTGGTCTTGGCCCAGTTGGGGTTCGCCCAACCGTAAATCGCGGCGTTCTCGTCGAGCCACGCCTTTGAGGAACCATGCGAACTATCCGAGCATAGGTCGACCGCAAGTCCCCAGCCGTGCATCGACGTACCCGGGGTTGCTGCGAGATAGCCACGAGACCGTTTAGTCGCGTATTGGTTGCTCAGCGATCGATAGCTGTCGGACAGGCAAAGGTCGTGGCCAAACTCCGATTTGTAGTGCTCGTTGAGCGCGGCGAGGGCGACGGCCGCGTCAGCGCGCAACTTCTCCCCAGGGGACCAGAGGTCACAGAGTGAGGAGGGGGCAAGACGACCGTTGCTCCCGGTCGAGACCGCCGAACTAATGCAGTTGGGCAGCGGCGTGCTTGCGGGCACCTCAAAGGACGTGAGGATCGCGGACGCCTGGTCATCAATCGACGGCAACGGCAGATCTGAAGAAAGCAACTGGGGTCCCCCACCCAATATTGCGCGGGCCGTTGATGGGGCGCCGCCGGCCACCACATCGGGGAGCGCCTGAGCAGCGTTGCCGTACGGCGTGATCGTGCCCATCACGGGGTAGACAACCATCGCGAGCACGAAGCCGGCCAGGACTCCAGTCCTCGTCAGCACCTTGCGGCGTCGGTGGGTGGTGCGAACCTGGTGCTCCTGGGTTCGCTCAATGCGAGCATCTTTGCGCGAGACATGACCGGTCGGGGTGTCATCGAGTGGCACGCGCAAACTCACATTGGCCTCCCTCCGTGTTGTTGTCCTCAGCCTCGGAGAAAACTCCGGTGGATCTAGCACTTGCAATATGCCCCCCGGACGGGGGGCACGCCCAATAGTAACCAAATGATAACGACGTTGGCCAGTCCTGGATCCTGCCGGAGGCGTCACAACGGCTGGACAACCGTCAGTCTTCCCGCGTCATCGAGTCTCGCACCTCACCCACAAGTTCCTCGATGATGTCCTCGAGGAACACGATGCCTACCGTCGTATCTCCACGATGAACGGAGGCCACGTGGGCACCCGACCCCCGCATCAGCGCCATGACCGTCTCGATCTCGTCATCACCCGCAACCGAGGGTAAATCTCTCACCCGCCAACGCTGGATGGGCTCTTCGCGCTCCCCCGGGCGCGCGTAAAGCCCGTCCTTGATGTGCAAGTAGCCCACGAATCCGTCGCCCTCCTGCACGGGAAAGCGCGAGAAGCCGGTCTGCGCCACGGCCTGCTCGAGTTCATCCACGGTGACGCCCATCGGGACTCCGCGCACGTCGGCCAAAGCGACCATGACATCGGCCGCGGTGTAATCGGAAAACTCGATCGCACCCGTCAGCAGTCCAGCCGGATCGGACAGCGTGCCTTCGGCGCTGGAGCGCTCGACGATCGACTGCACCTCATCCGCTGTGAATGCCGACGTGATCTCGTCCTGCGGCTCGAACCCCAGCGCCCGCACCACATGGTTCGCTATCCAATTCAGCGCCACGATCACGGGGCGAACGAACCTCGCGATCGCGACCAACGGGGGGCCAAAGATCATGGCGGCACGGTCGGGGCTGGATACCGCAGCATTTTTGGGAACCATCTCGCCGATTACGACGTGCAGACCAACGATGACCATAAGCGCAATCAGCACTGCCACGATGTGAGCGGCAGAGTCAGACAGGCCAAGCGCGTGCATCGCGGGCTCCACGGCGTGGGCCAGAGCGGGCTCCGCCACGACACCCAGGGAGACCGAACAGACGGTAATTCCCAACTGCGCGCACGCCAGCATCAGCGAGACATTCTCCATTGCCCACAACACGGTTTTCGCGGACTTCGATCCTGCCTGGGCGAGCGGTTCGATCGAACTGCGGCGTGCGGAAATGACCGCGAACTCCGCGCCAACGAAGAAGGCGTTGGCGAGCAACAGGCCGACGACAAGCAGCGTCAAGGAAAGTGTCACTCGCGCTCCCCTTGTCCGGTGGCGGGGCTCGGTGCGATGGACTCAAGGCGCACCCGGTCAATCCGGCGGCCCTCCATCCGCTCAACCCTGATCCGGACCTCGCTCGTCTCGACCTGGTCCCCTACCTCGGCAACCCTGCCGAGTCGGGTCATGACGAAACCCCCCACGGTCTCGTACGCGTAAGACTCGGGAATGTCGAGCTCGGTTCGCTCGCGAACCTCATCCGGGCGCAGGACTCCTGGGATGATCCACGCGCCGCCTGCGGTGCGGTGGATGGGCGCACGGCGAGGGTCGTGCTCGTCGGCCACCTCTCCCACGAGCTCTTCGACCACGTCCTCAAGCGTGACGAGTCCAGCGGTCCCGCCGTACTCGTCGACGACGACGGCGCACTGGTGCCCCAACCCGCGCAGCTCAACGAGCAGTGGCAGCATCCGCATGGTCTCCGGGATCCGGGGAGCGTTCACCATCAGGGTCCCGACGCGGACGTCTCCACGCTCGTGCGCGGGCACTCCGATTGCGTGGCGCAAGTGCACCAGTCCCACAATGTCGTCGGGGCCATCCCCCACTACGGGAAAACGCGAGTGCCCTGTCGCGCGCGCGAGCGCCATGACGTCTGCGGCCACGGCATCGGCTCCCAGTGTTTGCAGCCGCGTACGGTCGGTCATGACGTCGATAGCGGTCAGATTATCCAACTCGATCGTGTTTTTCAAAAGCAGCGCAGTGGACGGCGCAAGCGTTCCTGCCTCCGCAGATCGACGGACCAGCGCCGCGAGCTCTTGGCGCGAACGGCCGCCAGCTAGCTCCTCCTTGGGCTCGATTCCGAGCAATCGCAGGATGCCATTTGCCAAGCCGTTCAGTGCGGCGATGAGCGGCCTTAGCGCGGTCGTGAATCCCATATTCAGGGGCGCTACCATCTTCGCGGTCCTCATGGGCGCCGACAACGCCGCGTTCTTAGGGACCAACTCGCCCACGATCATCGAGAACGCGTTCACTAAGACAAGAGACAGGGTGCCGGCAACGGCTGCGACCGCAGCGCGGCTCAGTGGCGTCGCCTGCAAGGGCACCCCGAGCAACTCCACCAGCGCGGGCTGTGCGGTGTAGCCCAGGAGAATCGTCGTGAGGGTAATCCCCACCTGCGCCCCCGACAATTGGGTCGATAGGTGCTTTAACGCGTGGCGGACTCGAATGCTCCGGGGACCATCGTCAATATGCGAGGGATCAAGGGCGACAAGCGAAAACTCGGCCGCCACAAATATGGCGGTTCCGAGCGTGAGCAAAACGCCGGCGCCGAGTAAAAGCCACTCCATCAGTCAGTACCGAAGCCTTCATGTTTGCACCTTGGCTGAGGCCCGCGTCTTTCCCCGTCCGTCATTAGCTCATCATACCGATGCCATTGCGGATTCGTATTCGTGCCAAGGGTTCACCAAGCAAGGGCCTGGACTTGGGTGCAGGGCGACTATTTTGCGTCACGATTCCTCCAAAACCCGTGACAGCTACCCCGCGTGGAGCGTTTAGGCTGGAGAATAGTTAAAACACTGCAATCTAGGCGTATCAGCGCCAAGAAAGTGAGCGGCCTCAAGTGTCCACCGACACCAGCGCGCCAGACACCGACCGAACGACCGTCACGCGTGCAGCCAGCGCTCCATCGGTCGCATCGTTGATAGTGGGGTCCGGCGGCAACAACCATCCACGGGAGTCGCACCAAGCGACGCCCTCCCCCACGTTCGTGATCAAAGCCGCCCCCGGCACGACTGCGGGCGCGGCCACCCTCAGCGAAGTCGATGCGGCCGCTGGCTCCAACAGCGGCGCCGACGGGGCAGAAGCCGCCCCACCAGCGGCTCCTCACAACGAAGCCGAGATCGAGGCGCCGTCGAGCGCCCCCGATCACCAGCCGCCCAGCGCTTCACAGCTCGCCAAGGAGAAGCACCTCGCTGCGTCCCAGGTCGAAGCCGAAGCGGCTCCAGCCGCCGCTCAGCACGCCGCGGCAACGGATGACGCGGTACAGGATGACGCAAACCACCCGGTCACCCAACCGATTGCGACCGCGCAGGCGCCTACTGCCGCGTATCTGCAGCGCCCGGAGTATTCGGAGCGCGCCACCAAAGATGTGCACCAGGGAATTACCCGCCTTCGCGGGCCCGCCGCCCGAGTCGTGTCCAACATGGAGGCCAGCCTCGAGGTTCCTACGGCCACATCGGTCAGGACCATTCCTGCCAAATTGCTGATGGACAACCGCGTCGTGTTGAACAACCACATGGCGCGTACCCGCGGTGGCAAGGTGAGCTTCACTCACCTCATTGGTTACGCGCTCGTCGAGGCACTCGCGGAGTTCCCGGCGATGAACGTCGCGTACGGTCTCGACGGCGGTAAGCCCGCCATGATTACCCCCGCGCACGTGAACTTTGGCCTCGCTATCGACCTCGCCAAGGGGGACGGTACGCGTCAACTGCTGGTACCGAGCATCAAGTCCGCCAACGACATGGACTTCGCTCAATTCTGGGTCGCGTACGACGACGTGATCCGCAAGGCCCGCGGCGGCACGTTGCAGGCCACCGATTTCCAGGGCACCACCATCACCCTGACGAATCCGGGCACGCTGGGTACCGTGCACTCCGTACCGCGCCTCATGGGAGGCCAAGGCGCCATTATCGGCGTTGGCGTCATGGATTACCCCGCCGAATACCAGGGGGCGTCCGAGGAAATCATCTCGCGAATGGGAATCTCCAAGGTGATGACGCTGACGTCCACCTACGACCACCGCGTGATTCAAGGCGCGCAGTCCGGTGAGTTCTTGGCCCTGGTGCACAAGAAACTGCTCGGCCTGGACGGCTTCTACGACCGCGTCTTCATCGCGCTGCGGATACCCTACGAGCCGGTCCGCTGGGTACGAGATGCCACGACTACGGAAGAGGCGGAGGCTGCCAAGCCCGCCTCAATCGCCGAACTCATCCACTCGTACCGTTCACGCGGTCACCTCATGGCGGACGTTGATCCGCTGAGTTCGCGCCCGCGCAAGCACTCGGACCTCGATGTGCAAACTCACGGCCTCACGCTGTGGGACCTCGACCGCGTCTACTCGACGGGCGGATTTGGAGGGCGCGAGCGCTGGAAGATGCGCGAAGTACTCGGCCGCCTGCGTGACGCTTACTGCCGCACCACCGGCCTCGAGTACATGCACATCTCGGACCGCAAGCAACGCACGTGGTTCCAGGTTCGCCTCGAGCAGGGCTACACCAAGCCTGCGCGCGAAGAGCACCTGCGCGTACTGAACCGCCTCAACGCCGCGGAGGCCTTCGAGGCCTTCCTACAGACCAAGTACGTGGGACAGAAGCGCTTCTCGCTCGAGGGCGGCGAGTCGCTTATCCCGTTGCTTGACGCCGTCATGTCGTCAGCGGCCGTCGCGGGCATCCAAGAAGTCTGTATCGGCATGGCTCACCGTGGCCGCCTCAACGTGCTCGCGAATCTCGCGGGCAAAAAGTACGGGCAGATCTTCTCGGAATTTGATGGTACGGCGGCCCCGGGTTCGGTTCAGGGATCGGGCGACGTGAAGTATCACCTCGGCACAGAGGGGACGTTTACTGCCGAGTCCGGCGAGACCACCAAGGTGTACCTCGCGGCCAATCCGTCTCACCTCGAGGCTGCCAACCCGGTGCTCGAGGGCATCGTGCGCGCGAAACTTGACGCGCTGGGCGCAGACCCCAGCACCGATGGATACCCCGTGCTACCCGTGTTGGTACACGGCGACGCAGCGTTCGCCGGGCAGGGCGTCGTCATGGAAACCCTCAACCTCGCCGCGCTCAAGGGCTACAAGACCGGCGGTACGGTCCACGTGATCATCAACAACCAGGTGGGCTTCACGACTGGTCCCGAGAACGCGCGTTCCACTCGCTACTCCACGGACATCGCCAAGGGATTCCAGATCCCCATCTTCCACGTGAATGGCGACGACCCCGAGGCGTGCGTGCGCGCAGCGCGGTTGGCCTTCGAGTACCGCGAGGAGTTTGGCCGCGACGTCATCGTCGACATGGTTTGCTACCGCCGCCGCGGGCACAACGAGGGCGACGACCCCTCGATGACCCAGCCGCGCATGTACGACCTCATTGAGGCCAAGCGCTCGGTGCGTCACCTCTACACCGAGTCGCTCATTCGCCGCGGCGACATCACCACTCAGGAGGCCGAATCGGTCTCCAAGGACTACCTCTCACAGCTCGAGCGAGTGTTCCTTGAGACGCGGGAGGGATTCAAGTCGGGTGCTGACACTGAGTCCATCTCCGGCCTCGAACTGCCATCCTCGCAGTCCTCCGATGCGGGAATGATGGTGGGCTGGAAGACGGCTGTGAGCGCCGGACAGATCGAGCGCATCGGCCGCGCGCATGTCCGCCCACCCGAGGGCTTCACCGTCCACTCCAAACTCGAGAAGCTGCTCGAGCGCCGCGACCTCATGAGCCGTGAAGGCGGGATCGACTGGGGCTACGGCGAGATCCTCGCATTCGGCACCCTGTTACAGGAGGGCGTCCCGGTGCGCATGTCCGGTCAGGACACCCGACGAGGGACGTTCGTGCAACGCCACGCCGTCTACCACGACCGTAAAAACGGTTCCGAATGGACACCTCTCCTCTACCTCAGCGCAGACCAGGCGCGGCTGCATATTTTCGACTCCTCGCTTAGCGAGTTCGCGTGCCTGGGCTTCGAGTACGGCTACTCGGTGGAACGACCCGACGCCCTCGTCATTTGGGAGGCGCAATTCGGCGACTTCGTCAATGGTGCGCAGACGATCATCGACGAGTTCATCTCCTCTGCCGAGCAAAAATGGGGCCAATCGTCGTCGGTCGTATTGCTGTTGCCTCACGGATACGAGGGCCAGGGGCCGGATCACTCCTCAGCGCGTCCCGAGCGTTTTCTCCAGATGTGCGCGGAGGACAACATGGTGGTGGCGACGCCGTCAACCCCGGCCAGCTACTTCCACCTACTGCGACGCCAGGCCTACGCCCACCCGCGCAAGCCGATGATCGTCTTCACTCCAAAATCAATGCTGCGCCTCAAGGCAGCGCAGTCGGCGGTTGAGGACTTCACCACGGGCGAGTTCCGCGAGGTCATCTCCGACCCCATCGACCCCGTCAACGTCACACGCGTGTTGCTATGCAGCGGCAAGGTCTACTACGACCTGCTGGCGGCGCGCGAGAAGGCCGGCGACGCCAGCACCGCGATCCTGCGATTCGAGCAGCTCTACCCACTCGTACCGGGCGCGATCACCGAGGCCATCGCTCCGTTCGGCGATGCTGAGCTCATGTGGGTGCAAGAAGAGCCCGCTAACCAGGGTGCCTGGGGTCACATCTCGATGTCCCTTCCGCAGATCATCAAGCGCCCGCTCGCGTCGACGTCCCGTGCAGCGTCGGCCGCTACCGCGTCGGGCATGAGTTCTCGTCACGCAGCCGAGCAAGCCGAACTGGTTGAGAAGGCGTTTCGCCGATGAGGAACGTGTTCTTTGTTGGGGATGAACTCGTAGCCGGCCATGGTGACCCGAAGGCCCTTGGGTGGACGGGGCGCGTGGCCGCGCGCACGCTTCCTCACGCAACCGACCTAGCGTTTCACACGCTCGCAGTTCCCGGCGAAACTACCGGGGAGATGACCAGCCGATGGGACGAGGAGGCGCTGCGCCGGATCGCGCGCCCGCAAGCCGCGGATCAGCCACGCTACGCGCTATTCGCGGTGGGGCGCGGCGACGTGTCGCGCTCCGTCTCCCCCACCATGACGCGACTTAACCTTGCCAACACCCTTGACCGCGCATCGGCGCTGGGGTTCGCGACGTTACTGGTGGGCCCGCCGCCTGGGCGAAAGGACGAGAACCAGAAGATCTCCGAACTCGCCGCAGTGTGCGAAGAGTCCGCCGCGCGGCGCGGGGTGCCGTATGTCGACATGTACGGTCCGCTCGCGCGTCACGACCAGTGGGCCACGGACATGGACACCGGTCACGAGTCGCTACCCCTCCAGGCCGGCTACGGGCTGATGGCGTGGCTGGTGCTGCACTCGCGCTGGCACGCATGGCTCGGAATCGACGACGCCGTCGCGCTGAACAACTCTTAGAGCAGCGCCCGTTACGCGATAACACCCGCGTTGCGCAATGAGACCACGAGGTCGTGCGGACGCGAGGCGATCGCGACTGCCTCGTCGAAGCCCACCTCGCCGTCGCGCACCAACGCGAAGAGGTGCTGGTCGAAGGTTTGCATTTTGTAGTATTCACCCTCGGTGATGAGGTCGACGATGGGCGGCTGGCTGGACGGGTCGACGATCGCTTCCGCGATGCGCCCGGTGTTAACCATGACCTCGGCGACCAACGTGCGGCCCTTTCCGTCGCCCCTTCGGACGAGTCGCTGAGAGATAATGCCCTTAAGCGTCTGAGCGAGCGTCGCGCGTACCTGACCCTGCTCGTGAGGCGTGAAGAAGTCGACGATGCGGTTGATGGTGTCCTGCGCGTCAACAGTGTGCAACGTCGCCAGCACCAGGTGCCCGGTCTCCGCCGCGGAGAGAGCTGCCCGAACAGTCTCAATGTCGCGCATTTCGCCGACCATAATGACGTCTGGATCCTGGCGCATCGCGCCACGCAGTGCGTTGGTGAAGTCCAGCGTGTCCGAGCGCACCTCGCGCTGTGAGATCAAGGCCTTCTTGTCCCGGTGGAGAACCTCGATAGGGTCCTCGATCGTGATGATGTTGACCTCGCGGTAGGTGTTGATGAGGTCAACCATGGAGGCGAGGGTGGTGGTCTTGCCAGAACCGGTAGGTCCTGTCACAAGCACCAGACCGCGCGGCTCAAGTGCGAGGTCCGCAACAACAGCCGGGAGCCCCAGCTCGTCAAAGGACTGGGCACCTACTGCGACATGGCGGAACACCAGTGCGTCAGTGCCGCGAGCCACATAGGCGTTCACGCGGAAACGCCCCACCCCTGACAGCGAGAACGCGAAGTCCGCCTCGTGGGTGTCGCGGAACTGCGCGACCAAGTCCTCAGGAAGAACTTGGGCGACCATATTGCGGGTGTCCTCAGGACGCAACGGAGGAACCTGGAGTTTACGGAGCCTCCCGTCGACCCGAATACGCGGAGCTGACCCAACCTTGCAGTGCAGGTCGGACCCCCCCGTGCTCGCTAGGGCATGCAGGAACTGGATGACGGAAACTGGCTGTTCGCTCACGGACTCTCCATCGACAGTTGAGGGGCTTGCCTTGAGAGGCTATCGGCTGCGGCGCGTGGTGCATACACAGTGTGGGAAGATAGGTAGTCGAGTTTTGAAATACCCGTAACGTAAGAGAGGGGGACCCATGAGCAAGCGAGGCCGCAAGCGTAAGTCGCGTGCCAAGGGCGGAGCCAACCACGGCAAGCGTCCCAACACTTAAGCGAGATCCGTACGACCAGCGACACAGCAAGGCCGCATCGGGCAATGACCGATGCGGCCTTTTGCTTGCCCGCGAGCCGCCCGGCGCTCGCCGAGCGAAAACGGGCCAGGAGATGCTAACCGTCCCCGCGCGCCGACCTAATCGTTGCGAGCACTCGGGACCGTAGGACTTCAGGTGCCACCTCGTCACCACAGTTACCTACGAGATTCTTGATCTTCTCGTTGATGCGATGCTCCGCCTCGCAGGGAGGACAGTCCTTCAGGTGGTCACCAATGTGGCGGAGTTCCTCGTCCGGGAGCTCGTGATCGATGTACTCGAATATCTGATCGAGCGCCTGTTGGCAATCGTCGTTAGGCACCGTGGACCTCCCCTGTTTCATTCTTCGCTTTGTTCGCCGCAGGGCGCTTGTCAAAAAAGCCACGCTCGGCGCCATATTCCCGCAAGTTTTCGCGGAGCAACTTTCGGCCCCGGTGAAGCCGGGACATCACGGTTCCCACAGGCGTATCCATGATCTCGGCGATTTCTTTATACGCGAAGCCCTCGACGTCGCTCAGGTACACGGCCATGCGAAAGTCGTCGGGCAAGTTTGCGAGGGCCTGTTTGATGTCTCCATCGCCCATCTGGTCAAGCGCGGCGTCTTCTGCCGATGTCAAACCTTTCGACGTGTGCTCCGCAGCCGCAGATAACTGCCAATCCTCAATCGTGTCCGCATCCGAGCGCTTAGGCTGACGTTGCTTCTTGCGGTACGTGTTGATGAACGCGTTCGTCTGAATTCTGTACAGCCATGCCTTGAGGTTGGTTCCGGGCGTGAACTTATCCTGCGCGGCGAAGGCCTTCGCGAACGTTTCCTGCACGAGGTCCTCTGCATCGGCGCCGTTGCGGGTCATCCGCAAAGCAGCCGCGTAGAGCTGATCCATATAGGACAGCGCCTCGGTCTCGAAGGTGATTTCCTGGGTGTCGTCTATCGCTGCGTCATTCATCACCTGAGAGCCTACTCTGCCGGGGGCTCGCTGCGGTAGCGTCCAGCGCGAACGCGCGGGTGGCCTGACCAAAGTGGTTGTCATATGGAGGGGAACCATGATTTCTCCCCGTTAATTCCCCAAATGCTCTGTTCCCCACACCGCTTCACGCTGCTGCCACACCTTTTACCGCCTCACACCACTCGCCGCTCGCGCTACCCGGCCGCCGCCCAGTGTTGGTAGCGTAGAGACATGTTCTTTCGCGCAATAGCCCGCCCACTTCTCGCCTCCTGGTTCATCTACGGCGGGATCGAATCAGTCCTCACACCCGAACGGCGCGCCGAGCGCGCCGAACCGGTTGTGAAGCCCTTGCTCGCCGAGGCTGGCCTTGAAGACGTCAAGGTCACCGACATGGTCAAGGTTCACGGCGCTGCGACTATCGCGGCTGCGTCCATGCTCGCGCTGTCGCGCACGCCCAAGACCGCAGGGCTCGCTCTCGCGGGGCTCGCCGCGATCACTGTGGCCGCCGGACGCCCTTTCTGGCGTGAAACGGATGAGGAGACCCGCCTGCGTGAGCGCGAGCGCTTCATGGTGAACGTGTCCCTTTTGGGCGCCACCGTACTTGCCGCTACCGCGGGTCACGGCACGCATCACCGGGCCAAGCTCAAGCTTAAGAAGGCCAAGGCACACGACAAAATGGTGGCGCTCAAGGCCGCCAAAGTGGCCAAGACCGAGCATGCCGCTCTGGCGAACCAAAAGGCATCACGTAAGAAGCGGGGCAAGTGAGCGGGTTGTTCCCGTCCGGCGTCGGGGTCGGCGAAGTATGGGACGCTCCGACGGCTAATCGTCCGCTTGACGCCACTGTGCACGTGCCGGGCTCAAAGTCCCTCACCAACCGCTTCCTGCTACTCGCCGCGCTCGCAGACGGGCCCGTGCGCATCTCCGGCGGGCTGAGATCTTCGGACTCAGATCACATGATTGGTGCGTTGCGCGCAATGGGCGCGACCGTCGATGACGCGGGCCACGAGTGGACGGTGACGCCGGCCACCATTCGCGGTGGCGTCCACGTCGAGTGCGGACTAGCGGGAACCGTCATGCGCTTTGTCCCCCCGCTGGTATTACTCGCCGACCCTGCCGATGGCCCCGTCACGTTCGATGCGGCGCCCAGCGCGAAGGGACGCCCGATGGCTCCTCTGTTTGACGCGCTGCGCGCACTCGGTGCGACCGTATTCAGCACCGGTGCCGATGCGTTCCCATTCAGTGTGACCCCACCGGCAACAGTTCCGGCCGAGGTGGATGTGGACGCAAGCTCCTCGTCCCAGTTCGTGACCGCATTGCTTCTCACCGCGCCCCGCCTACCACTAGGGCTGACGGTCCGCCACACCGGTGAGTTACTACCAAGTTTGCCGCATATTGATATGACATGCGAGACCCTGAGAGACGCGGGTATCCAGGTAGACCAACCAGACGACCGCACCTGGGTGGTACACCCGGCACCGATTTCTTTGGGCGACGTCAGGGTGGAGCCGGACCTGTCTAACGCAGGCCCGTTCATGGCGGCCGCCGTGGTCGCGGGCGGCACAGTACGCATCCCCGGCTGGCCCGAGCACACCACTCAGCCGGGCGCCTACTATCCCCATGTGTTCGAGCAGATGGGCGCAACCTGCACATTCGAAGACGGCGTGATGTCGGTCGTGGGCCCCACGGGCAACATCCATGGAATCGAAGCAGACCTAGGCCCGGCTGGTGAAATCACTCCGACGATCGCCGCGATCTGCGCGCTCGCCGTTAGCCCCTCGCGGCTGACCGGAATAGGGCATCTGCGGGGTCACGAGACGGACCGCCTCGCTGCGATCGCCACGGAGATCACACGCTTGGGCGGGGTATGCGTCGCCAGCGCAGATGCGCTCGACATTTCGCCGACACCCGAAGGCTTATCCGGCGCCGTCATGGACAGTTACCACGACCATCGGATGGCAACGTTCGCGTCGATTATTGGCCTCGCGGTACCTGGAGTGCAGGTGCTCAACATCGGTACGACCGCCAAAACTATGCCGGACTTCCCGGACATGTGGCGAGCCATGCTCGGCCTCTCCGACTAGCCCATCCCATGCGCGAATACGACGAGTCGGACGCCAAGGTGAGGCCACCAAAGCGGGGATCACGTCCCCGATCGAAGCTCCGCCCCTCACATGACGATGCCGTTCGTGGCACCGTGGTGGGTGTTGACCGCGGCCGGTTCACGGTCTGGATGGCAGCCACTGCGACCACGGTGACGGGGGTCAAAGCCCGCGAACTGGGCCGGCGAGGCTTGGTGATCGGCGACATCGTAGGCATGGTCGGAGACTCCTCCGGTGCGCGCGGAACCCTGGCCCGCATCGTGAGGCGCGAACCGCGCGCGACCGAGCTACGTCGTACAGCAGACGACACGGATGCGACAGAGCGCGTGATCGTCGCAAACGCGAACCAGCTGGCGATTGTGACGGCATTGGCGGACCCCGAGCCGAACGCGCGAATGATCGATCGTTGTCTGGTCGCCGCATTCGACGCGGGCATGGACGTACTGCTAGTGCTCACCAAGGCTGACCTGGGCTCGGGAGACGAGTTGCGCGCTACGTATGAGCCGTTGGGCGTCACGGTTTTGGAGACCACGGTGCGCCACGATACCGACGTTCTCAAGTCGCACGACGGTGCCCCCGACGAACTCGCTGGGGTCGAGGCCTTGCGCTCGCGCCTGGATGACCTTTCAACAGTATTTGTTGGCTATTCCGGAGTAGGCAAGTCCACCCTCGTCAACGTGCTGGTGCCCGATGCGGGACGCGTGACTGGCATCGTAAATGACGTGACCGGGCGGGGACGCCACACGTCCACCTCGGCTGTCGCGCTCGAGCTCGCCGGGGGCGGTTGGATTATCGACACGCCAGGCATCCGTAGTTTTGGCCTCGCGCACGTCGACCTCGAGCACTTCATCTCGGTGTTCCCAGACATTGCCGATGCCGCCGCCGAGTTCTGTCCGCGTGGTTGCGCCCACGCGTCAACTGCGGACGGCTGCGCTCTGGACGACTGGGCCAGCACGCCGGACCAGAAGTCTCGCGTGGACTCGATTCGCCGCCTGCTCGCGACGCGCGCCGACACAGAATCATGGCAGTAATCTGGCGCCGCTCGCTGCTCGGTAACGCGAACCGCACGCAAGTAGGCTAGCCACATGATCCCGACTGGTAACTACGCTGACGACCTCTCCCTGGCACTGAGTATCGCCGACCAGGTCGACGCGCTGACGATGCGCAATTGCGACCCCGCCCACCTCACCGTGGAGCTCAAGCCCGACGACACGCCAGTCACTGCGGTGGACCGCGCTGCGGAGCAACTGATCCGTGAACTGCTCGCGCGTGAGCGCCCTTCCGATTCGGTCCTTGGCGAGGAGTACGGTTCATCCGGCGACGCGGCCCGCCGGTGGATTCTCGACCCGATCGACGGGACCAAGAACTTCATCCGCGGGGTGCCAGTGTGGGCCACCTTGATCTCGCTGTTCGACGGCGACACGCCTGCGGTGGGCGTGGTGAGCGCACCCGCCCTGGGTCGACGTTGGTTCGCGGCCGCCGATGCCGGGGCATGGGAGGGGCGCGACGCAACGGCCGCGCGTCGGCTGTCCGTGTCGAAGGTCGCCACGCTGTCGGAGGCGAGTGTCTCGTATTCCTCGCTCACCGGGTGGGAGGAGGCCAATCGACTCGACGCGCTGTTGGACCTCTCGCGTCGGGTGTGGCGGACCCGCGCGTACGGTGATTTCTGGAGCTACATGCTCGTGGCCGAGGGCGTGGTCGACATCGCCGCAGAACCCGAACTCGAGGTCTACGACATGGCGGCGCTGGTGCCAATCGTGTTGGAAGCCGGCGGAAGCTTCACTTCCCTTGACGGCGTTACTGGCCCGTTCGGCGGTAATGCCGCAGCCACCAACGGCTTGTTGCACGATGCGGCGCTCGCCGCCCTAGCGCCCCGCACCTAGCGCCCCGCACCTAGCGGGCGCTAAGGGCGCGGGATCTGCCCGAGCTCCGAAACGTCGTACCAAAGCAAGTCGTGGTCCTCAAGGCGTTCCAGTGCCTCTGCGCCTCCCGCGAGCGCTTCTCGCGCGTCATCGAGGGCCGCTGGCTCGTCCACGAACGCGCACGCGATCGCATCGGCTGGGACCCGCCCGGTCAGCGCGACCGCCGCCGGATGCGCGTCAGGGACCGCAGTGATGTCGGCACGCGAGTAGTCGGCGACGATGACGACACGCAACGCCGCACCCAGCTCGACCACGGACTCTATCGCCGCGGCGTCGCGCGCTTGCTCCGCCATTCCCTCCTCGTCCTCGTGAGAGGAAATTTCCATGAGCCTCTCGGTCACGGCGAAGCCCATCGCTGGCTCCCACTTACCGGTCGTGCACGAGGTGAGATCGTCGATGGTTGCGGGGATGTAGACGCGCATGTCATCAGTCTGTCAGCGCGACGGCGTCCGCGCGCGCGGACTCACGCGGAATCTCTGAACCCAGACGGTTTGCCCGTGCGACCTCAAGCGCCGCAGATGCGATCAGCCCGATGGCGCGTCGCGCAGGGGACCGTGGTACGCGCTCACTTAGGG